>Ga0160433_100123_pt1 | contig 71550 bp, 67 predicted proteins | sample HID1972K_E0MG_FD_108235 | JGI IMG/M metagenome (GOLD analysis project Ga0160433, IMG submission 108235) | Enriched pill bug-associated microbial communities from UW Madison campus, WI, USA - HID1972K_E0 MG | ecosystem: Host-associated > Arthropoda: Insects > Digestive system > Unclassified ...
CATGGCCAGGCCGGCGCCGTTGACCATGCAGCCGATGTTGCCGTCCATGGTGACGTAGTTGATGTCCAGCTCCGAAGCGGTCACTTCGGTTTCGTCTTCCTGGGACTTGTCGCGCATGGCGACCAGTTCCTTGTGGCGGAAGCTGGCGTTGTCATCGCTGTCGAACTTGCCGTCCAGCGCGTACAGGTTGCCGTCGTCCAGGATCGCCAGCGGGTTGATCTCGACCAGCGCCAGGTCCTTTTCGTTGAAGATGCGGTACAGGTTCACCATGATGCTGGCGAACTGGCCGGCCTGCTTGGCGGTCAGGCCGAGCTTGAAGCCGAAATCGCGGCCATGGTAGCCCTGCACGCCCTCGACGAAGTCCACGTGCAGCGTGTGGATCTTGTCCGGGGTTTCGGCGGCGACCTGTTCGATCTCCATGCCGCCTTCGGACGAGGCGATGTAGGTGATGGTCTTGGTGCCACGGTCGACCAGGACCGACAGGTACAGCTCCTTGACGATCTCACCGGCGGTGGTCACCAGCACCAGGTTGATCGGCAGCTCGACGCCGGCGGTCTGGTAGGTGGCCATCTTCGTGCCGAGCATCTTGGCCGCAGCGGCCTTCACGTCGTCAGTGGTCTTGCAGAACTTGACGCCGCCGGCCTTGCCGCGGCCGCCAGCGTGGATCTGCGCCTTGACCATCCAGGGGCCCTGGCCCAGCGACTGGGCGACTGCAACCGCTTCGTCCGGGGTAGCCGCGACCTTGCCGGCCGGGACGGGGATGCCGTACTCGGCAAGCAGTTGTTTTGCCTGGTATTCGTGGAAATTCATGCGTCACCGTGGGAATAGGAACGACCGCACGCGCTTCCGGGGGCCCCATGACGGGACACCTGCACGGACCGCGGCGGGCCCTCTATTGTGGCCGACCCCGACGCGCGGCGCAAAGACACGCCTGCCGGCACCCGCGGTGCGCCGGGATTCCGCAGGATATTCAGGCATTTGTACGCGGGGGCGGGTCGCGGCCGTTTTCCGCCCGGCCGCGTCGCTGCGCGTGCGGGCGGCCTCGCTGGCCCCTTCGAAGGACGGCGTGCCTATACTGGCCCTGCAGCGGGCCGGCCCGGGCCGTTGCAGCCAGAAGGGGAGTTCCGGCGTGGCACCGACCGCTTCACTGATCGATCGCATCGAGTCCATCCCTCGACGCGAGCTGTATTTCTTCGCCCTCTACCGCCTGCTGATCGCCTCGGTGATCGCCGGGCTGATGTTCAGCCCGCTGGCCACCCTGGTCGGCGAACCGCATCACCCGACGCTGGCGATCTACGTGTCCGCTGCGTACCTGCTGTTGTCGCTGCTGCTGTTGCTGCTGGGTCGCAGCGAACGCTGGCTGCGACCGATCGTGCTGGCCGGCGTCGGCCTGGACATCATTGCCGCCACCCTGCTGTCGCACGCGCTGCCCGGTGCCAGCGCCGGCATTTCGATGTCGCTGCTGTTCAACATCGCCGCCGCCGCCACCCTGCTTCCATTGCCGCTCGGGCTGTCGCTGGCGCTGGTCGCCAGCGTGGCCACCGTGGCCGAATACCTGTGGAAGCTGCTGGAAGGTGGCGCACCCACGCGCACGCTGGCCGAGCTGGCGATGTTCACCACCAGCTACCTGGCACTGGCCTTCATCAGTTCGGAGGTGGCCAACCGCGCGCGCCGCAACCAGCAGCTGGCCAACCAGCGCGGCGACGAGGTCGCCAACCTGTTCCAGGTCAACGAACTCATCATCCGCCGCATGCGTACCGGCGTGCTGGTCGTCGATGGCGGCAACCGCATCACCCTGGCCAACGAAGCCGCGGCGAGGCTGCTGGGCGACACTGAGGGCGAAGGAGGCGCAGGCCGCCTGGACCTGGCCCGCGCCGCGCCCGCGCTGGCGCGACGGCTGCAGCGCTGGCGCAGCGGCTGGAACCAGGAAGAAACCCCGCTGCAGCTCTCGCCCGAGCAGCCGGAAGTGCAGCCGCGGTTCGCGCGCCTGCTTGCCGGCAGCGATCTCACCCTGGTATTCCTGGACGATTCCAGCGTGGTGTCGCGGCGTGCCGAATCGCTGACCTTGTCCACGATGGGACGTTTCTCGGCCAGCCTGGCGCATGAGATCCGCAATCCGCTGGCGGCCATCAACTATGCCGTGCAGCTGCTCGAGGAAGAGGCCGGCAACTTCAGCGAAAGCGACCGGCGACTGCTGCAGATCATCCACCAGCAATGCCAGCGCACCAACGGTATCGTCGAAAGCGTGCTCGGCCTGGCGCGGCGCGAACGCGCCAATCCGGAGAACGTGGACCTGGCTGCCTTCGTGCGCCGCTTCGTGCTGGAGTACAAGCAGGGACTGTCGCTGGAAACCGACAGCGTGGAGGCGATCATTTCGGAAACCTCGCTGCACGCGCAGGTCGACCCGCGCCATCTGCACCAGATGCTCACCGCGCTGGTCCACAACGCGTTGAAGTACGGCCGCATCAGTGGCGAGCCGGCGTGCATCCGCCTGCGCGTGGGGCGCGTGGAGGGCGGGCCGGCGATCGATGTGATGGACCGCGGCCCCGGCATTCCCGAAGCGGTGGCCGCGCAGTTGTTCCGTCCGTTCTTCACTACCTCCGAGCACGGCACCGGGCTTGGCCTCTATATCGCGCGCGAACTGTGCCGTGCCAACCAGGCCCGGCTGGAGTACGTGCCGGTGCCGGCTGGCGGCGCCTGCTTCCGGGTCATGCTGGCCGCGCCGCACGCGTTGTCGTCGGCATGAATGCCCTGCCCTGCGCGCTGCCGATTTGTCGCTACCAACCCCCTCGGCTATCTTTTACTCCATGAACGAAACCCGTAGCGCACTCGTCGTCGATGACGAACGCGACATCCGCGAACTGCTGGTGCTGACCCTGGGGCGGATGGGTCTGCGCATCAACACCGCGGCCAACCTCGCCGAAGCCCGCGAGCTGCTGGCCAGCAATTCCTACGATCTGTGCATCACCGACATGCGCCTGCCCGACGGCAACGGCATCGAGCTGGTGACCGAGATCGCACAGCATCATCCGCGCACACCGGTGGCGATGATCACCGCGTTCGGCAGCATGGACCTGGCGGTGGAAGCGTTGAAGGCGGGTGCGTTCGATTTCGTCAGCAAGCCGGTGGACATCGGCGTGCTGCGCGGCCTGGTCAAGCACGCGCTGGAACTCAACAGCAGCGAGCGGCCGGCCATGCCAGCGCCGGCCGGGCCGCATGGGCGCCTGCTCGGCCATTCGCCGGTCATGGAAACGCTGCGCGGTACGCTGGGCAAGGTCGCGCGCAGCCAGGCGCCGGTCTATATCCTCGGCGAATCCGGCGTGGGCAAGGAACTGGTGGCGCGTACCATCCACGAACAGGGCGCGCGCACGGGGGGACCGTTCGTGCCGGTCAACTGCGGCGCGATCCCCAGCGAACTGATGGAAAGCGAGTTCTTCGGCCATCGCAAGGGCAGTTTCTCCGGCGCGCATGCCGACAAGCCCGGCCTGTTCCAGGCGGCACACGGCGGTACCCTGTTCCTCGACGAAGTGGCCGAACTGCCGCTGCAGATGCAGGTCAAGCTGCTGCGCGCCATCCAGGAAAAATCGGTGCGCCCGGTGGGTGCCTCCGCGGAAGTGCCGGTGGACGTGCGCATCCTCTCGGCCACGCACAAGGATCTTGGCCAGCTGGTCGAGGAAGGGCGCTTCCGCCACGACCTGTACTACCGCATCAACGTGATCGAGCTGCGCGTACCGCCACTGCGCGAACGCCACGGCGACCTGCCCGAGCTGGCCGCGGCGATCCTGGCGCGGCTGGCGCAGTCGCATGGCCGTCCGGCGCCACTGCTCGCGCCTTCGGCGCTGGATGCACTGTCGCGCTATGGGTTTCCCGGCAACGTGCGCGAGCTGGAGAACATCCTTGAACGCGCGCTGGCGCTGGCCGAGACGGACAGCATCGGCGCCGATGACCTGCGCCTGCCGCAGGCCGGGGCACGCGCGCCCGACACCGTGCCCGAGGCGGTACTGGACCTGCCGGCGGGCAGCGCGGCCCTGCCCTCCTACATCGAGCAGATGGAGCGCACCGCGATCCAGCGCGCGCTGGAAGAGAACCGCTGGAACAAGACCCGTACCGCCGCGCAGCTGGGCATCACCTTCCGCGCGCTGCGCTACAAGCTGAAGAAGCTGGGCATGGAGTAGGCGCCGGCCAACGGCCGGCACCAACGGTCAACGGACTTCGGAAATATCCACGCCGTCCAGGCCCTGCGACAGCGTGCGCGCGTCACCGCCCTGCGACAGCTTGATGCGCAGGCGCACTTCGTTCTGCGAATCGGCATAACGCAGCGCGTCGTCGTAACTGATCTCGCCGGCCTGGTACAGGTCGAACAGGCTCTGGTCGAAGGTCTTCATGCCCAGCTGGGTGGACTCCTTCATCACTTCCTTGAGCTTGTGGATCTCGCCGTCGCGGATGTAATCCTGGACCAGCGGCGTGCCGAGCAGGATCTCCATCGCCACCTTGCGCGAGCGCCCGTCCGGCGAGGGAACCAGCTGCTGCGCGACCACGCCCTTGAGGTTCAGCGACAGATCCATCAACAGCTGGTTGCGGCGGTCTTCCGGGAAGAAGTTGATGATGCGGTCCATCGCCTGGTTGGCGTTGTTGGCATGCAGCGTGGCCAGCACCAGGTGGCCGGTTTCGGCGAACGCGATCGCGTGGTCCATGCCTTCGCGGGTACGCACCTCGCCGATCATGATCACGTCCGGCGCCTGGCGCAGCGTGTTCTTCAGTGCTGCTTCCCAGCTTTCGGTATCGATGCCGACCTCGCGCTGGGTGATGATGCAGCCCTCGTGCCGGTGCACGAACTCGATCGGATCCTCGATGGTGATGATGTGGCCGGTCGAGTTGAGGTTGCGGTGGCCGATCATCGCCGCCAGCGACGTCGACTTGCCGGTGCCGGTGGCGCCGACGAACAGGATGATGCCGCGCTTGGTCATCGCCAGCGTCTTGATGATCGGCGGCAGCGCCAGTTCGTCCACGGTGGGGATGCGGGTTTCGATCCGGCGCAGCACCATGCCGACCTGGTTGCGCTGGTAGAAGCAGCTGACGCGGAAGCGGCCGACGCCGGCCAGGCCGATCGCGAAGTTGCACTCGTGGGTCTTTTCGAACTCCTCGCGCTGCGCCGGGGTCATCACGTTCAGCACCAGGTCGCGGCTCTGCTGCGGCGTCAGCGCGGTCTGGGTCACCGGCGAGATCTTGCCGTTGACCTTGACCGCCGGCGGCATGCCGGCGGTGATGAACAGGTCCGAGGCGCGCTGGTGCGCCATCAGCTTGAGGAAGGAAGTGAAATCGATGGTGTTGGTGGCGGGACTGTTCACGACGTACTCCAGAAAAGGGGCGGTAGACGCAACGCGGCGGCATGCGGCGCGCGCCGTGCAGGCACGCGTCCGCCCCGCCATGACCTCGCCTTACTCGAACAGGCGCTTGTCCTTGGCGTATTCCCGGGCCTGGTTGCGGGTGATCAGGCTGCGCTTGACCAGGTCCTGCAGGTGCTGGTCGAGGGTCATCATGCCCAGCTGCTGGCCGGTCTGGATGGCCGAATACATCTGCGCCACCTTGTCCTCGCGGATCAGGTTGCGGATGGCCGGGGTGCCGACCATGATTTCCCACGCAGCGGTACGCCCGCCGCCGACCTTCTTCAGCAGCGCCTGCGAAATCACCGCGCGCAGCGATTCGGACAGCATCGAGCGCACCATCGGCTTCTCGCCGGCCGGGAACACGTCGATGATGCGGTCGATGGTCTTGGCCGCCGAACTGGTATGCAGCGTGCCGAACACCAGGTGGCCGGTTTCCGCCGCGGTCAGCGCCAGGCGGATGGTTTCCAGGTCGCGAAGCTCGCCGACCAGGATGATGTCCGGATCCTCGCGCAGCGCCGAGCGCAGCGCTTCGTTGAAGCCGTGCGTATCGCGGTGCACTTCGCGCTGGTTGATCAGGCACTTCTGCGAGGTGTGCACGAACTCGATCGGGTCCTCGACGGTGAGGATGTGCCCGTACTCGTTCTTGTTGATGTAGTCGATCATCGCCGCCAGCGTGGTCGACTTGCCCGAGCCGGTCGGGCCGGTCACCAGGATCAGGCCCTGCGGCTGCTGGATCACCTCGCGGAACAGCGGCGGGCAGGCCAGGTCTTCCAGGGTCAGCACCTCGGAAGGAATGGTACGGAACACCGCACCGGCGCCGCGGTTCTGGTTGAACGCGTTGACACGGAAGCGCGCCAGCGACGGAATCTCGAACGAGAAGTCCACCTCGAGGAACTCTTCGTAATCACGCCGCTGCTTGTCCGACATGATGTCGTAGACAAGCGCGTGCACCTGCTTGTGGTCGAGCGCCGGGATGTTGATGCGGCGGACATCGCCGTCGACACGGATCATCGGCGGCAGGCCTGCGGACAGGTGCAGGTCGGATGCTTTGTTCTTGACGGAAAACGCCAACAGCTCGGCGATATCCATGAGCGCTACTCCCCAATAACGGCTTGGACTGGAAGGATGTTTCCCCGGGCGTCAGTATAGCCTCCTGTCATCCCGGAACGCGCCACGTGCCAAGCCCGCTGTCTGAAATCCTGAGCCACCTGCACGACGCAGCCAGCAGGGCCGGGCGCCCGGACCCGGCGTTGCTGGCCGTCTCCAAGACCCGGCCGGCCGAGGCGGTGGCCACGCTGGCCGCACAGGGACAGCGCGCCTTCGGCGAAAACTACGTCCAGGAAGCCCTTCCCAAGATCGAAGCGCTGCGGGCGCTGGCACTGGAATGGCACCTGATCGGCCACCTGCAGTCCAACAAGGCCGAGCTGGCCGCCCACCATTTCGACTGGGTGCAGAGCGTGGACCGCCTGAAGCTGGTGGCCACGCTGGGCCGCCACCGCCCGCCCTCCCAGCCACCGTTGAACGTGCTGCTGCAGGTCAACATCGATGACGAAGGCAGCAAGCACGGCTGCGCGCCCGACGAGGTGCCGGCACTGGCCGCGGCGGTGGCGGCCGAGCCGCGACTGGCGCTGCGCGGGCTGATGGCCATTCCCGCGCCGTGGCCCGATGCCGGACGCAGGCGCGGCGCCTTCGCGCGGATGCGCGGCCTGTTCGAAACCCTCGCCGCCGCCTATCCGCAGGTGGACACCCTGTCGATGGGAATGAGCGGCGATCATGCCGAGGCCATCGCCGAGGGCGCCACAATGGTCCGCATCGGCACCGCGCTGTTCGGCGCGCGCACGCCCGTCCTGAAAGGAGAACACCCATGACCGATCCCTCCATCGCCTTCATCGGCGGCGGCAACATGGCGCGCAGCCTGATCGCCGGCCTGGTCCGCCAGGGCGTGGCATCCGCCCGCATCCATGTCGCCGAGCCGGTGACCGCGCTGCGCGAAGCGCTCACCGCCGATTTCGGCGTCAAGGCCTACGCCGGTGCGAGCGAGGCCGCGGCGCAGGCAGACACATGGGTGCTGGCGGTAAAGCCCCAGGTACTGCGCGATGTCTGCCATTCGCTGCAGGAACTCGCCCGGCAGCAGCGGCCGCTGCTGGTCTCCATCGCCGCCGGCATCACCAGCGCGCAGCTGGACCGCTGGCTGGGCGGAAACCTGCCCGTGGTGCGCGCGATGCCCAACACGCCCGCGCTGCTGGGTGCCGGCGTGACCGGCCTGTTCGCCACCGGGCAGGTTTCCGCCGCCCAGCGCGAGCGGGCGGACGCCGTGCTGGCCAGTGCCGGCCGCACGGTGTGGGTGGAGGATGAAGCGCTGATGGATTCGGTCACCGCGGTGTCCGGCAGCGGACCCGCCTACGTCTTCCTGCTGGCCGAAGCGATGGAAGCGGCGGGGATCGCACAGGGCCTGCCAGCGGAGGCGGCGCGCACGCTGGTGCAGCAGACCCTGCTGGGTGCCGCGCGCATGCTCGATGAGGCCGGCGAACCGGCCGCCGAACTGCGTCGTCGCGTCACCTCGCCGGGTGGCACCACCCAGGCGGCGATCGAATGTTTCCAGGCCGGCGGCTTCGAAGCGCTGGTGGCCAAGGCCCTGGCCGCCGCCCAGCAGCGCGGCCAGGAGCTCTCAGCCGCCAACGACTGACGCGCGCCCGCCGCCCTGGTGGCTTGTGGGTGCCGACTTCCCGCTCTGGTGGGTGACGACCCACCCCGCCGCGCCGCTGCCCTGGCCCCTTCACCCGCAGCCGACCATGGGTCGGCTCTACCTTGCCTCTTCGAGGTCCTCGCGCAGGATGCGGCGGATTTCCAGCACCGCCTGCGGCGTCTCCTGCACGCTGTGCCCGGAGATGATGACCTTCTCCGAGCGCGCGCCATCCAGATGCGCGCTCCAGTACGGCACCAGCCCGTCATCGGATTCCAGCAGCGGCACCGCGGCCTTGCGATGCGCGATGATCGAGTGGTACTTCAGCCCCGGCTGGATCGGCAGCGACGCGGCGGCCTTCACGAACGGATCGCTGGCCTTGAGGTTGTCGATGCTGTTGGGCACCTTCAGCCTGCCGGTACCCGACGACGGTGGACCGGACTGCTGCAGGGTCAGGAACACGTCCTCGAAGGCACCGAGCAGGGTCAACGGCAGCCGCACCAGGCGACCGATCAGGCGGCCGATGCGATTGCCGGCGATATCGGTGCCCTGGTGCGGGGCGGCGATGAAGATCGCGCGCTCCACGTCCGGCTGCGGATCGAAATGCAGCAGCGGGCCCAGCTTGGCCTTCACCCGCTGCAGCCGCTCGCCCTTCAGCTCGTAGCTGGCCATCAGGTCGTTCCACAGCGTCTCGCCGGAGGAACTGACCAGCAGCCGGGCCAGCACGCCGCCCATGCTGTGCCCGATGTACACCATGTCCCTGGAGGCGCGGGTGCTCCGGTCCGGATCGAAATGCTTCAGCGTCTGGTTGAACGCACGCGCGATCTCGTAGCGGTTCAACGCGATCGGCGCATTGGTCGGGTAATAGACCTGCCACACCTGGAACTCGCGGCGCAGTTCCTGCTCGCCCATGATCTCGTTGGCGACGTTGACCCACGCCTCGGGGCTGCTGCCAAGGCCGTGCAGCATGAAGATGATGCGCCGGTCCGGATCCCACGGCTGCATCAGGTAGATGTGCGGCGTGTCGATGCCTGCGCTCATGCCGAACAAGGTACGCAGCGACTGCCTGGCGAAACCGCTCTGCGCCAGCCACAGGCCATAGGCCGCGGTGAAGTTGCCGGCCAGCGGTACCTGCTGCCCGTGCAGATCAACGCGCTCGGTGGCCTCGGGCGAATACACATCCAGCAGCACCTGGCTGGTCTGCAGTACGTCCTGCAGCGAATCGCCCTTGAAGCGCAGCAGCGCGGTGGCATTGATCGAGGACATCTCGCTGTACTGCGGCACGTCACGCGTCCGGTCGTGCCTGCGGCCATCGACCGGTGCTTCGGCTTCCGGCAGCGGCGTGGCCAGCTTCGGCGGATCCATCTCCACCACCAGTTCGGCACCGAAACCATCGCGCCGGTAGGTGCTGCGCAGGCCGACGAAGCTGATCGTGGCCGCCGACACCAGCCGGGTGGGAATGCCGGGCAACGACAGCCGGTCGAAATCCGAGGTGATGGTCCAGCGCTGCCCGGCCACCGGCGCGTTGTAGTCCTCGCCTTCCAGCGCCGAGGCGCGTGCACGCCGGAACACCACCGAGGCGGTCTGCTCGGCGGCGAGATTGTAGTAGTCGCGCACCTGGGTCTGGCGATCCTCGAAGGCCCGATCCGATGGCGCGCGCCCGCTGAAGAACAGGTACGCGTAGGCATAGCGCGCCGCCTCCAGCCACGCATCCATGGCCGCATCGCTCATCGGCCGGTCGTCGGCATGCTTGGACTTCGGGCTCAACGCCATGGCCGTACGCACCCACAGCTCGGACAGCGCCGACAGCCGCTGTTCGGCGCTGATGCCTTCGGTTTCCAGCAGCGTGCTGCGGCAGGCGACGATGTCCTTGGTGCAGCGGCCATCATCCAGCCCGACCACGCTCAGCGTTTCCAGCGACGCCGCGCTGAGGTCGCCGGTGGTGAGTACGTCCGCACGCTTGGTCGCCAGGTAATCGGTGTTGGCCACCTGCTTGACCGTGACCATGGCGCAGCCGCTGCCCAGCAGCAACACCGAAGCGGCAAGCAGCAGCCGCAACACCGGGGCGCCGGGCAGCCGGCATGGCAAGACCGTCATCGTGCGGGTTCCTCATCCATGCCCGGCACGCCGTGGCGGATCCATGCGGAGAAATCGTCCTCGGCCTGTGGCTGCTTCGCGCGCCCGGTGATGCGGCCGCGCGCCTGCAGGGTCGCGAAATCGTAGCCCGGCTGCAGCGCGCCCTGGTCGAAGGCGTACTCGCCCAGATAACCGGACAGCAGCAGGCGATGGTCCAGCGGCAGCCCCGGCGCGATCTGCCGTGCCAGCTCGAAGACGATGGTGGTGCAGTTGCTGGTCAGCGTGTTGTACCAGGCCGGTTCGGCATCCAGCTGCCGCGCCTGGTCCAGGTATGCGGCGAACAGCGCGCGCAGCTGCGCCCGGCGCAGGCCATGCAGGCGGTACAGGTACACATCTTCGCCGCGTGCATTGGTGCGGGTGCGGATGATGTCGGTTTCCTCGGCGGCCACCAGCGTGCTTTCGAACGTGCGGAAGAAACCGCCCAGCGCGGAAAACGATTCGCCGCGTTCCTTGCGTATTTCCAGCGAGAACACCAGCTGTCGCCCGTCGTCGAACCCGAACGAAACCAGCGTGTGCGCGATGGCCGGGCCCATCCAGTACGACATCACCAGGTCGGCCGAACGCAGCTGCTGCAGGTCGTACTCGCGGCGCACCCAGCGCGCGTCGTAGTCCGCTTCGCTGCGCCAGTGGAAGTCGCGGACATTCTCCAGCACCACGTGCCGCCCATCGAAGGACACCACCCGCAGCCGCTGCGCGACATCATCGGCCCAAACGCGGTCCTGGCGCGGGGCCAGCGAGAGCCACCACAGCGCGGCCACCGCGATGCAGATGCAGTAAGCGCCGGCAAGGCCACGCCCGGCACGCCGGCGTACCACCCGCCAGGCCATGCCCGCCGCGGCCAGCAACCAGGCCCCGGCAACCACGCCGCGCAGCACCGCCGGGCCCGGCAGCTGGTAGAACAGCAGCCCACCGACCCAGATGGCCAGCAGCAGCATGAATATCCCGATGATCCAACGTCCTGCTGCCTTCACTGTGGCCCTGTCGCGTGCTCCCTGGGATGCCTAGTTAGCCACAAGCGGTGCAACGGCGGAATGCAGGCCCAGGTGAAGGTTCCGGCCGCGGTGGCGGTTGGGCACAATGCGTAGGGATCCCGGCAGCCGCCGGCCACGAGCATGAGGACCCATGGGCATCACCTCTGTTTCAGGAATACGCGTGGAAACCTTCCATACCGCCACCTGTCATTGCGGCGCGGTCGAACTGCGGCTGCACCTGCCGGACGGGATCGTCGATCCACGGCGCTGCGACTGTTCGATGTGCCGCCGCCGCGGCGCGATCGTCGCCGGCGTGGCCGAGTCCGGGCTGGAGGTGGTGCGCGGGCACGAACACCTGCGGCTTTATCAGTTCAATACCCATGTCGCCGAACATTACTTCTGCGGCGTATGCGGCATCTACACGCATCATCGCCGCCGCTCCAACCCGCGCGAGTTCGGCTACAACGTCGGCTGCCTGCAGGGCATCAACCCGTTCGGGCTCGGCGAGGTGGAAACCAACGATGGCGTCAACCATCCTTCAGACCGCGTCGCGCCTGCTCAGTGACTGTCGCGGCGGACGGGCGCGGAAACTTTCTGCCAGGGCGCCATGCCACTGCGTCCCGCGCGTGAGGGCCGCTTCAACGTCAGCCGACGCGACGTGGCTTCCGGCAGCGGTGCCGGCGACGGTACGACAGGCGCCGTGGAGGGAGAAAGCAGGCGTTGCAGCAGCCACATGGCACGTCTCCGGGTGGGGGCGGGGACGACCTACGCTACGTCGGCGCCGGCATGCACGCCGTGAGGTCGCGACGACATTCCGGTGACAGCGCTGAACCATGCTGAACGAAGCGTCCGCAGTCACGCAGCTGCGAATCATTTGTATTTACAAATGGACAACGGGATAATCCACGACCTCGGCTTTCCGGCCACTCATCTCCGCCGACGCCAGGGGAACCCGCTGAATGCAACGCTCCGCCATCAAAGCCTGGTTCGTGGTCCACAAATGGACCAGCCTGGTCTGCACGCTGTTCCTGCTGCTGCTGTGCCTGACCGGCCTGCCGCTGATCTTCGGGCATGAGATCGACCACCTGACCGGTGCCGATCCGGAGGTTGCGCCCGCGCCCGCCGGCGCCACCCTGCGCGACCTCGATGCGCAGGTCCAGACGGCACTGCGGCACTATCCCGGCAACGTTCCCCTGTTCGTCGGCTGGGATCCGGAAGCACCGGTGATGTACGTCAATACCGGCGCGCGCGTGGACACCCCGCCGCCGCAGATGCAGACAGTGCAGCTCAACACCCTTACCGGCGAGCAGGTACCGGCGGCGCAGTTCAACGAAGGCGTCATGTACTTCCTGCTCCGCCTGCATACCGACCTGTTCCTTGGCCTGCCCGGCCTGCTGTTCATGGGCGCGATGGGGCTGTTGTTCGTGGTGGCGATCATCTCCGGGCTGGTGCTGTATGGGCCGTTCATGCGCAAGCAGCGCTTCGGTACCCTGCGCACCGGCCGCAGCCGAAGGCTGGCCTGGCTGGACCTGCACAACGTGCTGGGCGTGGTCACGCTGGGCTGGGCCCTGGTGGTCGGCCTGACCGGCGCGATCAATACACTGGCCAAGCCCCTGGAGAAAGCCTTCCAGGCCGAACAGCTCGGCGAGTTCGCGGCGCTGTACGCCGGCCAGCCGCGACCGACCGCGCTGTCCTCGCTGCAGTCCGCGGTGGATACCGCGCGCGCCGCCGAACCCGGCATGCGCCCTGCCTTCGTCAGCTTTCCCGGCACCGGCTACAGCGGCAACCACCACTACGGGGTGTTCATGCAGGGCAATACGCCGCTGACCGAACGCATGTACCGCCCGGTGCTGATCGATGCCACCACCGGCGAGCTCACCGCGCAGCCGCAACTGCCGCTTTACATGACCGTGCTGCTGCTCAGCCAGCCGCTGCACTTCGGCGATTACGGCAAGCTGCCGCTGAAGATCCTGTGGGCCCTGCTGGATATATTGACGATCATCGTGCTGGTGAGTGGACTGTACCTGTGGGTGAAGCGCGGCAACACCGCAACGCGCGTGGCCGAGATCGAGCGCGCGCAGACCCAGGAGATCGCATGAGCCGCCCCGCGAAGCAATCCGCCGCGCCACGCAGCCCCTTCATCGCCCCGGCCTGGATCGCCCTGGCCAGCCTGGTCGGGCTGGTCAGCGCCCTGCTCGGGGACGGGCTGTTCGACATCGTGTCCTGGCTGGTGTTCAGCGCCCTGATCGCGCTGTTCGTCCGCGCCTGGATCCACCGCGACCGCGGCTGATCCTGCGCCTGCCCTGGAAACCGGCAGGCTGCCAACCGGGGCAATCATCGCGACGGACCCGGCTGCGCACGTATCTTCCGGCCCTGGGGCCGATGCCCGCGCATCCCGACCTTCCTGCGCAGCCGCCGCCAGCCGATCACCACCGCCGTCGCGCAGAGCGCCGTTCCTGCCAGGCTCAGCACCAGCAGGCCGGACAGCCTTGTGGCGTCCAGCCGCAGCAAGGGCGCCAGATCCCAACTGTGCAGGAAATTGAACAGCCACCGCCCCACCCGCTCGCGCCGGCCCAGGGTCAGCAACGGATCGCCGGTGGCCAGGTCGATGTATACCCGGGTTGCTTCAGCATCCTCGAAGTCCACCGCGGCGACGGGAAACCGCCGCACCAGCGCGCCATTCATCGCCTCCGGCGCTCGGGGATAGAAGTACGCATCGGGCGCATGCAGCACCCTGAACGCCCCGAGCGGCGCATCGACCATTGCCGGCACGGCGCTGCGCAACCACGCCTCGGACACGTGCCGCGCCACCTGCAGCCGTCCGTCCTGGCCGCCGACGATACGGGTATCGCCCGTGCCATCCATCGCCACCGCGAACACACACCCCGCGACGCGGCGCCACTGGATTTCCACCGGCGTGAAACCCTCCTTCGACAACGCGCCAAGTACCGCGGTGGGCGTGGTGACTGCCGTCGACGTGCCGGCCAACACTGCACAGCTGCCCGCACCCCCATCCGCCAGCGGTGCCTGCTCCCTGTACCGCGCCTCATCCATGGCCGCGTGCGCGCTGCTGAACATGCCAAGCGGATTCATCGACATCAGGCCGCTGAATATCCAGGTGAACACGAACACGCTGGCCATCAGCCCCAGCAGGTGGTGCCAGCGCATCCACGGCTCGGTATAGGGCGTTCTGGCGCCGGAACGGTAGCGCCCGCGGAATCGCCACCGCCAGACGCCCACCGTGATGCCACTGATCGCCGCCACGGTACACAGCGCCGACAGCACGATGACCGCCCACGTCCATACCGGATCGGTCGGCTGCATGCGCAGGACGTACAGCCAGTGCAGCCACGCCCCCACGTAATTCCAGCGCTGCTGCATCAGCGGTGCATCGAGCACGACCTCGCCGGTGCGCGAGGACACGTACACGCTGCCGGGATGCACGCCGCCCACCTCCACCCTGTAAAGCGGCCTGTGCGGATTCAGGCCGCGCGAGTGCGTCCAGCGATCCTCATCGACCAGCGCGGCAACGCCCCGCGCCGGAGCACCGGCGAACCGTGCTGCCGCCTCGCGGGCCTGCGCACCGGAGACGGGCTCGTTTGCCTGCCCGCTGCGCGCCGACCACGCACCGGTCTGCTCCCCGAAACGCACCACGTAAACAGGCTCACCACGCACCGTCGTCAGCACGATCGAGCCGGGATTCGCCCGCACCGCATCCGGCAGCACCTCCAGCCCGCGCCAATCAGCTGCACCCGCCAACGGCGGCAGCGCACCGAGCCGCTCCCACGGCGTCAACTTCGGGTAGCCGATGAACAGCATCACCATGCCGCTGACGAACCACAGCAGCATCAACAGGCATCCGCCGATGCCCAGCCAGCGATGCATCAGATAGGTCCAGCGCCTGGCAGTGGAACGTAGCGACATGGCAGGCATCCTCAGAAACGGTGGTCGAAGGACACTTCAGCCCGCCGGTCCGCGCCCAGCAGCCACTGCGTGTCGGTGTAGTACGCCGTCGCGTAGTACGCCTTGTCGAACACGTTGAATACCCGCGCCGTTACCCGCGTGCGTGGTGCGGCCTGCCAGCTGAGCGCCACGTCCGTCGTGAAATAGCCGGGCAGTTCGAGGGTATTGGCGTTGTTCGCGAAACGCTTGCCGACATAGCGCACGCCGCCGGCAAGGTTCCAGTCGGGCAGGAACTGCCAGCCCAGCCAGACATTGGCCAGGCGCTCGGCCACGTTCGGAGGTACGTTGCCTGCGCGGGACATCGCCGTCGCCGGCGAACCGGTGGACTCGATGAAATCCTCGAACTCGGCCTTGAGCGCGGTGGCGTTGGCATCAAGCGACCAGTGCGGTGCGAAGGCCCAGCTCAACGAAGCCTCGATGCCCCGGGACGCCTGCGCGCCGACCTGTACGCTGCGCGACGGATCGAGCGGATCGCGGCTGAGCAGGCCGGTCTTGCGGATGCGGTAGGCCGCCAGCGTCCATTCACCGCCATCGAAGGCCTGCTTCATGCCGACCTCCACCTGCTTTCCCTCGGCGAGATCAAACGCACCGTTGCCCGGGCTGATCATCAACAGACCACTGACCGGGTCCGCTGCCTGCGAATACTGCGCGTACAGCGTGAGCGCCGGCTGCAATGCAAATACCGCGCCGGCACGCCAGCCGGTGCTGGAATACGTCTTCGAGAACGCACGCTGGCCGCTGCTCAGATCAGTGCGTTGGATGCTGGCACGGTCATGGCGAAGGCCGCCCAGCACCGACCAGCGCTCGCCCAGTGCCAACCGGTCCTCCGCGAACAACGCATACTGCTCCGCCCCATTGCGATAGCGCGGCAGGTTCGGCGCATCGCTGACGAACTCGCCCGGCACCGGATTGAACGGATCGACAGGACCCGAGCTGCCAACGTAGGTGTTGTTGGTGTGCCTGAAATGCGCCCGGTTGGCATCCAGTCCCATCGCGAAAGTATTCGATGATTCCCCAAGCTCGCTGCGCAGGCGCAACGTCGACGTAAGACCACTCTGGTCCTGGTCATGCGCGATCCGGGTATTGTCGGAGCGGTCGATCAGCCCGGTGTCGTCGTTGTAGACGTAGGCCTCGGCATTGCGCCAGTCGCGCCGGCTGTCCATCTGGTAGAAGCGCGTCCGCCATTCGACATCCTCGTTTGGCGCCCACACCGCATCCAGCTGGGTCCAGCGATCGCGGAAGCGGATCACGCTGTCGGCCACGTTGTAGTTCCGATGACGCAATGCGTCCAGTTGCCGGCCCTCGACCAGCGGCGTGCCGAAGTAGCGCATCGGGCGCTGGTAGCCCTCGGCATGGGTCAGCGTGAACTGCATGTCTGGTCGCGCCTGCCACAGCAGCGCACCGGAAAACGTGGCATCACCGTTGTAACCGCGGTCCACCCAGCCGCTGCTGTAATTGCCGCTGACGTCCAGCCGGTAGGCAAGGCCGGGCGACAACGCGCCGCCACTGCCAAAGCCGAGCCGTGCCGTGTCCTCGCTGCCGAAGGTCACGCTGACCTCGTTTTCGATGGCGCCGCGCGTGGGCTTCTTCGGCACGATGTTGACCACGCCACCGATGGCGCCGTCGCCATGGATCACCGACGCGGGACCACTCAGCACCTCGATCCGCTCGATCGACCAGGTGTCGAAGGGGAATGTGATGCCGACGCCGCCATATTGACGCAGCCCGTCGTACAGGCGCATCACCGACGCGCTGTCGGTGAAACCGCGACTGGACAGCGCGCTCAGGCCATTGCCCGGATGCGGCATGGCGCTGATCGCCCCGGCACGGGTGATCGCATCATTGAGGTTGGCATCGCCGCGCTGCTCCAGCTCATCGCGGGAAATGACGGTGAGGCTGGCCGGTGTCTGCAGCACGCTCAGGCCAAGCGCGGAACCCGCGGCGGCGGTGGCGGCAAGCGTGCCGGAGCGTGTATCGACTACGCGCACGGTGTCGAGCGTGGTGGGTGGCGCGGCCTCCGTCGCGCGGCCGGCGCCAGCGTGGAGGACGAAAAAGCACAGGGCAGGCAGCACCGCCCAGCGGTGGCGCCCGCGGTAGGAGTTCGTTTTCATTTTTCCATGTCGTGCAAGGCCGCCCCGCAGCGCGGGCCAGCAGCAATCGCTCGTGGTCTGTCGTGCCGGGCCCTGCCCGGCAACGTCGCGTCACGCGCATGCGCACACCCCGCCCATACGACGCATGGACCGCCCGGTGGTGCCGGTCTCTGCCCGGCAACACCGCGAAACGGACCGTCCACGCATCCAGAAAGGATCAGAACGTACGCATGGCTCAGGCAACCAACACAGGTGGTCCGCGCGCACCCAGCGTGCCCATGAGCCGCAGCGGCAACGCACGCACCGCACCGGCCAGCGCCCGGCATACCGGCGCCAACGGCACCAGCAGCAGGAAGGCCGCTACCAGCAGCGTGATCAACCGCGCCGCGATCAGGCAGTAATCGCAGTCCACGCCCATCTCATGATCGGCGTGAGGATCCACAGCCGGCGCAGAGGACTGCTCCGCATGAGGGTTAGCGTGCGCGTGCGTCGCGTGACCGTCCGCATGCGCCGCCATGCCGTGATGATGCACATGCTCGGCGGGCATCGCGACCACGTGGTTACCCAAAGGGTGCACGTGGGACGGGGCGACGTCCTGCGCTGTGGGCACCGGGTGCGCGGACGCCACCCACCGGCTCACCAGCGGCGCACACAGCACCAGCAGCATGGCAAGCCATGCCAGGGTCTGGATCCGGCGCTGGAATCGGGAACGACGCACAAGGTGATTCTAAAGCCACGTCATGGCCTTGGCCGCATTCATCTGCCTGCCAATCCCCTGATGCGACGATATGACGCAGCCGGCGCGCACGGACCGTCCCGTAGCGCCGCGTTCTGCCCGGCAGGCCCTACCCGAGTGCCCTCGGCGCGATCTGTCGCGATCCATCCCGGCCGTTCACCGGAACGCTGGCCATCGCCCGCCACTGTGCGAAGCAGAACTACAGCTTTACTCATGTACGGAGGCGCTCCGCGCTATGCACGATAGCTGCGCTGGCGACGAAGAGCGTCAGCCGGGATTGGCATCCTGATCGACATTACTCTTGAACTCTGTTGCGGCCCGGTTTGGGCACGGCGGAGAATGCATTGCCTTGCCGGTTCCATGGCGGGCGATGCGTGGGGATCCTGATCCGCCGGTTTTTCAGTAGTGTCGTCCGGTATGCCAACCCGCATCGTCCGCCACCTCGCGCTCCGGCGCAGGTGGCCTCCACGCTTGCGAGGTGACCGATGCCCGATGATTCCCTGAGCGGCAAATGCCTGCGCGTCCTGATCGGTGATGCAGCGCACGACGTACCGCCACGCTTTGTTGGAAAGCTTCAGTCGATCCTGGAGGAACAGGCACAGCAGCACGCGCTGGCCGATCCACGCATGACCACGCCCGGCCTGCACGCCGACGCCTGCCCGTGCTGGAAACAGGACGCCATCTTCATGGGCCGGACGCTGCAGAGCTTGAGCGCGATCCTGGAAATCCTGGATGCGGCTGTTGCCGATGAGCCCGACGAAGACGGCGAGCGCATGCTCGCGCCGCATCTGGTGAGCGGCCTGGTGGCGGCGGGACGTAATCTGGTGCAATCGGCTGAAAGCAGGCTGGAGGCTGGCAGATAAGCTTTCGGGCCGTCGCCGTTATCGGGACATGCGCGGCTGCATGCATCGTGCCGCCTGCACTTTCGAGCGACTCCTGCCCGACGCAGATTCGCTCGCAATGCCCGGTGCCGCGATGTCAGCGATGACGAGGTCATAGCCTTTAAACGCGCGTTGGTACGCAGGAATCATCGGATACACTGCGCAAGGACTGCGCAAGGAAAGAGGATAGCGCCATGAAATTGTTTGCCGACAAAGTCGTTCTCGTTACCGGTGGCACATCGGGCATCGGCCGTGCCACCGCTCTTGCCTTTGCACGGGAAGGCGCCCGCGTCGTTGTTGCCGGGAGACGTGAGGATGAGGGTGCCGAATCCGTCGCGCTCATCGAGCAAGCCGGTGGCGCAGGGCTTTTTGTGCGGGCCGATGTTTCGATCGAAGATGAGGTTGCATCGATGGTGGCGCGGGCCGTCGAGGTATTTGGCGGCTTGCATTTCGCTTTCAACAACGCGGGAATGTTTCTCCCTCCCGCCCCCATTACCGAGACATCGGCCGAATCCATCGACCGCATCCTTGCCGTTAACGTTCGCGGCACCGCACTCTGCATGAAGCATCAGATTCCGGCGATCATGCGAAGCGGTGGCGGCGGCATCGTCAATACCGCCTCGTTCCTGGGAATCCGGGCCTTTCCGGGCTCGGCGATATACAACGCAAGCAAGTTTGCCGTCATCGGACTGACCAAATCGGCGGCAGTGGAGTTCGCTTCACAAGGCGTCCGGGTCAACGTGGTCTGTCCTGGCGTGATCGACACGCCCATGAACGAGCAGATGCGCGCCGAAGAAAGCGGCCGCGAGTTCCTCAACGGACTGCAGCCGATGAAGCGCACTGGCCATCCCGAAGAGATTGCTGGGGCGGTCCTCTACCTGTGCTCTCCAAGCGCAGGATTTACGACCGGCACCACTCTCAGCGTGGACGGAGGGATCACGATCTAGGAGGTCCCGTATACCTGCAGCAGTTGCATGATCGTCCGGGCGAACAGGCGGTCATCAATATCACTACCGCAGGGCAGCGTGCCGGACGGATCTGGGACAGCCTGTCAGCTCGCGCTGGGGACTGACGCTCTTTTCACAGCGAGCATCTTGAAAAAAAAGCAAAGCTGGCCTTTCCCAACCTGGATGTCCGCTTCCGGCCAGGAGCAGATCTGCCCGACTCGGCTGCACGGACTGCATCGGTGGAAGCAGTTGCTAACATTGCAAGCCACTCCTCCTTGGAAGGACGTCACCCGCATGCCTTTCCTCCCGGCGTTTCGCCGAGTCGCAGCGCTGACGCTCGTGGCGTTGCCAGTCTGTCCGTTTTCTACCCTATCAGCGGCCGAGCCTGCTTCTGAGACCAGCGCCTTCACTCACTCCATCAACAATGCCGAAGACGCCTCCTTGGTAGACCTGGGCAGCAACGGCCTGCTGCGCTATGCCTTGTACTCCGAACGCGGTAGCGATCACGCGCGCAACATCGTCCCGGACTTCTCCCGCGCCGGCTATCAAGGAGGCGGCGTCAGTCTGCCCACCCGCTCCAGCATTCCTGTTATCGAGATTCTTGAGCCAGGCACCGAGGGTGACGACTACCCTCGCATCCAGGCAGCCATCGACGCGGTCGCCGTGCGTGCCCAGGACGGCCGGGGCCTACGTGGCGCAGTCCTGCTGCGGCGCGGCCGCTATAGGTTAAGCAAGACGCTGACCATCCGGGCAAGCGGCGTGGTGCTGCGCGGTGAAGGTCGAGGTGCAGACGGCACGGTGATCCGCTCCGAAGTCAATGAGCGGCAGGGCAAGATCCTTGAAGTGGGGAATAGCGAATCCGCGGTACCCCGCGCCGCTCTGGACCCACGCCTGACCGCCATCAGCATGGACTACGTCCCGGTGGGGGCGATGCGGATCACGGTGAAGTCCGCAGCCGGCTATCGCGTAGGCGATACGGTGTCGATCTCGAGGGAACCCAATGCCCGCTGGATCGGCCCCGAGGGCATCGATACCGCACAATACCGATGGACGCCCCGCGACTACGCTGTGTACAGCGAACGCGTCGTCACCGCAATAGACCACGACACGATCACCCTTGATGCCCCGATCATGGACTCCATCGAGACGCGCTTCGGTGGCGGCAGCGTCTATCGCACGGATCCCATCCGTATCTCGCAGGTCGGCATCGAAGACCTCCGCCTTGAAGGTAACCCCGAGACCGGCACGGTCAACGGCACCGCCGATTCCGGCCCCTTTACTGCACTCCGCTTGGGTGCAATTTACAACTCATGGGTTCGCGACGTGACCGTGCGTTATGTGTCGCATGGATTCGTGACCCGCAACGGCGCGCAGTTCAACACCCTGCAGGACATTGCCTATCTCGACCCGAGGTATGGCGAAACCCAAGGCGCCCGCCGCTATGTGTTCCTTTACGAGGGCAACGCCGCCTTCAATCTGATCCAGCGGTGCTACAACCAGGGCGGCAGGCATACCTTCGTCATCGGCGCACGGGTGCCCGGCCCCAACGTGTTTCTGGACTGCCTCGCCGTAGGTGACAGCAATGACAGTGGTCCACATCATCGCTGGTCCACCGGCACTCTGTACGACAACACCAAGGGATACATGCTGCGGGCACAGAACCGCCGGTACAGCGGAACGGGGCACGGGTGGGCGGGCGCGCAGCAGATGTTCTGGAACACCGAGCACAAAATCTACGTCGTCCAGGCGCCCCCCTTCGCGATGAACTGGAGCGTGGGACAGGTTGGCGCTATTGCACCTGGGAAATTTCCGCCTGAGGAGCCTGCGGGGATCGTGCAGTCGATGGGCCAAGTGGTGACACCTCGCAGCCTTTATCTGCAGCAGTTGCGTGACCGTCTGGGCGAACAGGCGGTGATCAACGTCACCACTGAAGAACAACGTGACGGACGTATCTGGGACAGCCTGGCAGCTGGTGCGGGGGAATAGCGCTCGCACCAAAGAGAACTGCCTGAAGTAAGGGTCCGCTTCCGGCCAGGAGCAGACGCGCCCAGGCTAGCTTTGCTTCGCTCTCTTTGTTGCCCTGCGCCGGCTCCGGACTACTGATGGGGCCAGCACGAAAGCCAGTGACAACGGTTTGTCGCGTGATGGATCACGTGGCTGGCTAACCAGTTCACATAGGCGCTCCAACATTGCGTTCACCTCTTCGAGTTCGGCCGCGCTGACCCAGCCCTTATTGCGTGCCGCCCACAGGTGGCGGCACTTTCCTTCTGCTTCTACCCCCTCGTGCGTCATACCGGCCTGGAAGTCACGCTCGGCGATCTGCACCAGCCCACTGACATAGGAGGCCAAGGCCTCGCGTCCGTCATCGCTGGCGAGATCGTACGAAAGCCGCAGTGGGCCTCTGCCAGCGCCGGCGAGACGGAAAACACGCTCTCCGCTCGTGCTGCCCTGCTCGTTCACGAGCCCGCCCTCGGCCAGCAGCTGCAAGTGGTAATAGAGCCCATCCGCGGGGCGGCCCAACTGCTCGGCCAGCGATGCGGCTGTCGCCTCACCACCCAGCGACGCAAGTGTGTCGACGAGCTCCTGTCGCACCGGAGAGGCCAGCAGGCGGATGTGCGCCGGGTCCCGGATCGCTCTCGCGTCAAATTGATGCTTTGGCTTCTTCGGCATATTTTGAAAATATATGGTGATTTTTCAACAACGGCAAACGTCCATTGGAAGGTGAAGCAGATGTGCCTGACGTTCAAAGCTCTTGCGCTGATCGCGCTGACCACCTTTGTCTACGTCCCTGACGGTCGGGCGGAACCGCAACGCTATACCGCGGAGCAGGTCCGTGCAGATATTGACGCAATCGAGGCCGGTATCGCGATGACGCATCCGGATCTTGCCCATTCCGTCCAGCCCGCACACGTGACTCAAGCGTTGGAGGCCTTGCGTCGCCGGGTTCACGACGGCATGGACCAGGACGCGGTGTGGCGGGAACTGTCGACACTGAACCCCCTGTTCGCCGATGCCCATTTCTTCGTCACCTATCCGAGCTGGCGTGGCGAGACCAAGCGTCATCTGGAGCAGGGACACACGCTCTTCCCGTTTGAAGTGTCCGTGGACATGAGCGGACGCGTCCGGATTGTCTCCGAATTGGGCGGCGCGCGGAGCCCGCACGCGGGCGCCAGCATCGATGCGATCAACGGCATTCCTGCGCGTGACATTGCCCGGGAGCTACTTGCCCATGTTCATGGTGACAGCCTGCGCTTCCGTGCAGACTTGTTGTCCAAGCGCTGGTGGTTCTTCTTCTGGAAAGTCCACGGCGCGCCCTCGAACTTTGATATAGCACTGCAGAACTCGAACGACCGTCCGCTACGGATTCCTGGCAGCAGCTCGCAGCCGGCAACGATGATCGGCGAAGAAGACTTCAACCGGAACTTCGCCTTCGAGCTGCTCCCTGACGGCGTTGCGCTCATGACGGTGCGGACCTTTTCCTGGGCAGATCCGGACGCGTTCTTCGAATTCACGCGTCGCTCGTTCCAGCGGATGCGGATGGCCGGCACCCGCTCCCTGCTCATCGACGTGCGGCAGAACGGCGGCGGTGATGACGCAATGTGGCTGAAAGGGCTGTTGCCCTACATCGCTGACCGACCTTACCGCTGGGCCTCGCGCTATACGAAGCGAGTGCTGAAGGACGACCCGGAAAAGCAGGAGCGAGCTGGCGACGTTTTGAGTGGCAGCGTCGACACCTGGATGTCCCCATTGTCCGACAACCCCCTTCACTTTGGCGGAAAGGTTCGCGTACTGGTCGGCGCAGGAACCTATTCGTCCGCTGTCCTGTTCGCCAACACCATGCAGGACTTCGGTCTCGGCATGCTCATTGGCGAGGGATCCAGCGTCAGGACCACGCAAACCGGCGGGATTCAACGCATCGACCTGCCAAACAGCGGTCTCGTACTGTGGTCACCCCGGTTCGTTCTCGTTCGCCCGTCCGGCAAACCGTCGCCCCAATGGCTGACGCCCGACGTTACGGTCGCCGACGACCCGCTCGATGCGCAAGCGATGATCAGCGCAGCACGCGTGGCCGAGACATCACCTGGTGGCAGCCAATAGATTAGCGATGGGGCGTCATGTGTCAGCTTTGGATCGTATGACGCCCTACGGCCATCAATGGGCACACCGTTGTCTGTGGCGTGCAGCAAGACCCGGCAGCGCTGGATGACGTCGTCGTCGAGGCGGCTGCTTGGTTGCCCATACCGTCACAGCACAGCCTGGTCGACCCATGCGAGCGGCGCGAGCGAACTCAAGCCGCCTAGCGAAAACATCCGACGTTTGATGCCCCTCTAGCTGCCAAGGTCACGATCCAACAGGCAATCGATGAAGGCGCGCAGCGCCGGCAACATGTGCCTTCGGCTGGAGTAATACAGATACAGACCCGGCACCGTCGGCGACCAGTCGGAAAGGACGCGCTTGAGTCGCCCGTCCTGCAGTGCATCGGCAATTCCCTCGTCATTGTAGGCGTAGAAGATGCCAAGCCCCTGCAATACCGCGGGTACTACGATGTCCTGGTGATTGGATATCACGGCGCCTTCGCCAAGAAACTCGACTGATTCCCCTTCTTCCTGAACTCCCACCCTGCCACTTTTCCGCTGCCCGGGAAGCGCCAGTTGATGCAGACATGACGGTTCAGATCGGCGGGCGTCCTGGGTTCGCCATGTCGCGCGAGATAATCGGGCGAGGCCACGGCCAGCAGCTCGATGTCCGGCGTGAGGCGCACGGCGACCATGTCCTTCTGCAAGCGGCCGCCCATGCGGATGCCCGCATCGAAACCTTCGCCCGCAATATCGCTCAGGCCATCATCGATCACGACATCGAGCACCACCTCCGGATGCGCCTTCGCGAAACGACCCAGCCTGGGTGCGATCACTTTTCTGGCGCCCATGCTGAGGGTGTTGATCCGAAGGGTTCCCGCGGCACGTGCATTCGCACCTATCGCCTGCGCAACCGCATCGTCCATGTCGCGCAGCATCGGTGCGATCCGCTCGTGAAGACGCTGTCCTGGCTCTGTGGGTGACACGCTGCGCGTCGTACGGTTCAACAGGCGAACGCCCAGCCGTGATTCGAGTTGCCGGATGATCTGGCTGAGGGCGGAGCGAGAAAGGCCCAGATGATCGGCCGCTCGGGCAAAGCTGGCCCGGTCGACAACGGCCACGAAGGCCTTGAGTTCTGCGAATTCAGAGCCCCGCATTGTGTCCTGATCCCTGCATGGCCTGATTCGATAATAGGTGATTCTCTTATCGATCGGCACGGATCAACCTAGCCCCGTAGACCCCAACAGAGCATTGCCATGAATGACCTAAACCTGCCCGAGCCTATCGCGGCCTACTTCGATGCTGACAGCCAGGATGCCCAGGCGGTTGCCCGCTGCTTTACCAAGGACGGCAGAGTGCTGGACGAAGGTGAGACCCACGCAGGGCGTGCCGCCATCGAGGCCTGGAAAGCGGGCGCGTCGGCCAAGTACACCTACACCGCCAGGCCCCACGCGCTGGAAAAACAAGGTCGGGCCTACATCGTGACCAGCCGCGTATCGGGCAATTTCCCTGGCAGCCCCGTGGACCTTCGGTACACCTTCACGCTGGAGCGCGGCAAGATCGCCACGCTGGAGATCGTGCCGTGAGCTTCGATCTTCAGCTCGACGGTGGCACCGTACCGACCACATGACGGTGCCCGTCGGGTCGCTTGACGTGGATCAATACGATTGAAATCCGCACCCGACGTTGATTCGATTGAAGCAGACAGTAAGCGGCCCTATCCTGCCTCTCCATGCAGCGGTACAGCGGCATGACATTATTCGCCCCCCACCCCATCGATCGCATACCGGATGGATTCACGGATGAAGCACTTCCCCTCCGCACCAGTCGGCGGCACGTCCAGGCGACATGCCGCACTGGCATTCGTGCTGCTTTGCTCCCTTGCCATGGTCTGCACGGCCGGCGAAGGCAACACCGACAGTATCAACATGCATCGCACAGGTGCGGGCGCGCCCGGCCCGGACGGCTGGACCGACGCGGCCTCGACGAACGGCAGTTTCTCGACGCGTCTGCCATGCCAGTTCAATGATTTCACGATCACTCCAGGAACCGGCGATGTGGTGAAGGGCGATGTGCTGGGCTGCGACGCCGGCGGTACCCGGTTTGGCGCCACGCGGCTCCGCTACCGCGATGCGGCGCTCGCCGCCAAGTACTTCGAGGCGATTGCGGCCAGCGGCACGTGGCCGGGCGCGACGATCGAGCGTACCTCCTATCGTGGACTCCCCGCGGTCACGCTCCACCTCGAAGACGACACGCGGTGCGCGCTGATGCGAATCGTGCGTGCGGAGGAGGACAACATCATTATGACGGTCGAGGCAGCCCCACCGCGTTGCGACATCGCGAAGACGTCGGGAACGCAGTTCCTGGACTCCTTGGTGCTCGAATCGGCCAGCATCAACGGGACGGCAGTGGCAGTCGCCCCGGTACTGCCCGAGTGCCCCGTGGATACCGAACTTTCCGGCGTACAGACCATTGCCGCGTTCGCTGCGTTGCCCCAGGACATGCAGGAGCGGTTGGACGCCGATAAATGCCTTCCTGCGACCGTCTCCTCGATGATCTTGAGACGCGAAGGCGTATGCCGGATCGGCGGCTCGCCAATGACCGTTGCGAGCCTGGTGACCCTCAAGGAAACCGGCGAACCCGTCTCGTTGATGTTCATGGCACCTTACAGCCAGGACATGCACTCGGCGTTGCAGGCCTCGCTTGAAGGTCGCTACAAGAAGCAGCCCCTCTCCGCATACAAGCGAAATGTGCCGGGACATCAAGAACAAACGACCATCGTGACCCAGCCGGCGGCACGATGCTCATCCTTGGAAAGCCATCGCCGGGGATGCCGGGCGCCTGGATGTCCAGCGTGCAGCAACTCGCCCCGGGCAACGTGGACCTCGTCAATCGCGATCTCAACCGCTGTCGTTGACCCTGTTCTGCTCGAGTCAGTGTTCGATTTCGATTTCGATTTCGGCCAGGAGCAGGACGTTCGGAGTGCGGAGGCCAAGCAGTGCCGAGAGGTGGCTTCGGCTTGAACGAACGGTTAGGCGCTGCTTTCTCTCGATACGCATGATCTCCTTACGCGTCAAACGCCTGAGTTAATCCGCCCGCAACGCGGGATTCACCGAAGCAAGAGCGACGTATAACCGGACCGACCGGTAGGCTCAGCAACCGTTCCAGACGCCCAACCCAGCCAACAGGCCTGCAGATGTCAGCTTTGGGGCGCTAACGGATAGAAGAGCCGCAGTCAGTCTCTTCTCGCGACCAACGTTCGCTTTCGGCCCAAAGCGGTCATCGAGCAACCAAGAGATTTAGTACTATTCAGGCTACCACAAGCGCGGGGTGGCAAGAGCGAAGTAGGTATCTGAGGCGCGGTCACACATGACATTAGCGGAATCAGCTGCAATTCCGCTGATGTACGTCGATTAAGGACCAACAATGACCTTGATGTCCGAGCCCGAGATGCTCTTGATGTACGAGTAGCTCGTTCCTAAGACGGCAGACCGCTCTTTCGACACCCTCTTCGTTGATATCGCGGGTGGCTTTCGCAGGCCAGGCGCCTTGGTTTTAGGATCATCCAGATTGAAGTTGAAGAGATAGCCTTGTCAGCTCTGTCACACATCGGAATGCCTTATTGCTACGTCGTCCATGGCAATTACATGAAAGAAGAAAGGGCTTCTTGGATAAGGTGACAGAATGTTAGCACCACCTCTATTGCTCACACGGGCTTAATGATTTAGACATAACGGTAAAGCCGGTCGCGCGTCGGCGCAGGGTTGCGGAACTGCCGTAGCCGGTTCTGCCTCACGCAGGAAACCAAGGATCTGTTCTTCTCTTCGGCGAATCACTTCTTCATGTCCAATCTCCCTCGCTGGGGATTGGACATCCAAATCGATGTCCTACTCAAAATGGGGGGCGTCGCCCCTGATATGCCGTTATATGAAGATACTTTGAAAAGCACCTTGTCGCGCGCAGTTGTGTCACGGCTTCTCCAGGCCTTGCGATGCAATACGGAGGGCGTTGAATCTCTCGCGGTGATGTTTCAGGTACCTCTTCAGTGCCGGCCCCGGCTTCTTCAGAAGAGGGGCGGGAAGCCCTAGTGCCCGGCGTTCCTCTGGCGTGATGACGCTGCTGGTCAGCATGGCGCCATCGTCATCAAAGCTGATAAGCAAGGCATCGAACAGCGCATCCAGATTGGCCGTAAGCGGCAGGCCATTATGGGGGTCCAACCGTTCCTTGTTGTTCGAATCACGCCAGGGCTTGGAGTGCGATGCGCGCAACAATGCTGCAATGCCGGTTCCGGTGACAGCGCACCTGCCGTCCCACAGACGCATAAGATCACGACGGAAACGGCCTTGGCCCAGACGGGCATCTATCAAGGCCGTTCGGATGGTTTCAATGGATTCGTTCTCACGGATCTGCGCCAGATCGTTTTCTAGGATTTTGCCTGAAGACTGCAACGACAGCGATGAAGCAGCCGCCTTCTCGCCGAGCGTCATGTACAGGTCGCCCTCAACATCAGCAAGGTCGCTCAACCGTGAAAGATGGTTAGAGTCGAAACTACCAATGCTTGTCGTAGACGTGGCCCCTTTTACGCAAACAATGGCATAGGCGTCATAGCCGGCTTTGATCAGCTCCAGGTGGCGCTGGCGTTCGGCCCAGCCATGGCGATTGGTGTGGCTTTGGGCAAGCACGCGGATGATCGTCAAACCATTGCGCTGCGTGATGTCTTCATGCCACACACGAAGGAAGATGCAGCGCCGTGTTTCATCCATCGAGCCCCATGACCAGCGGTCATTGGCGACGGGTGCATGCAGCACATCTCGGAAAAAGGAATTGATGCGCATGTCGCTGGTGGACAGGGACGCATCGTCGGCGTCGTCCAAGGCATGATGGGGCGGGAGTGGCACGGCATCGGAGGGTGTGGTGTATGGCTTGAAGGAGTACTTCATGTCTGCCAGCAGCGCTTCTGCACGGGCGAGCAGAGCGGGATCAAAATATTTGCGCCATTCCGTCTCCACGATCAGTGCTTCGCAGGTCAGATCCAGCCGTCCAAGCTCCCACAGGCGGGTAAAGCCATCAGAGGGTTTTCCGGTAGCCAGCACACGCCGCACTGTCTCAAAGCCACCATGCTGCTCGAGCATGCGCTTAAACTGATTAGGCCGATAACCCAGCCTCTCTGCCTGAAGAACGGCATCCCGCAGCAATTGGGTAAAGGCTTCGTTCTTACGCATATCCATGGAGGCTGCGTCCTTTTGAAGAGTGGATAAAGAGAGTGTCAGCTTCCGGCGCTTAGTCGGCTAGGTTGCCCGGAAGGATTCCGCTGCAGAGCGAGTCATGGCGTAGTGACAGGAGCCGACTCGGGTGTTGCTGAGGCATCCTTGCCATCGCTCCCAAGATTACCGCCAGCAAGCGGTTGGCGCGTTCGGCGTAGAAATCCTCCAAAGAGTCGCTGCGCAGGTGCTAGAAGGGGATGCTGTGACTGGCCAGGACGGCATCCATTTCCGTATCGGCGATCTGGACCTGCTTGTCGTTCTGCAGGACCTACAGGCAATTGGATGGTGCGGCGCCGCCGATCTTGCGGTTGGCCCGGTAGGAAATCCGCGGCGGCTTTGCCCAAAGCACGGTGGAACCAAATAAATAGCTCGCGTGCCACGCGCAGCCCATCCATGGCCTCGCGATGCTGGGTGACGAAGCCGTGGGTGGCGCGGCTGCCTTCCACGCGGAGGGCGTGGAACAGGTTGCGAATGCCTGCGTCCGGATCCAGATGGCGGCTGAGTAGCTGGATCAGCTCGACCTGCGTAGTTATGGCGTCAAATCGGAGGCCTGCCTGTGAAGCGTGGCTCTGCGCCATGGTCTCGCCTAGCTGGCGCAGCTTGATCAGCGTGAGGTCGGAGACAAACACCTATTCGGCAGTCATTGCAAGCCGTAGCAGGACGGCCTCGTGCTGACCGAGGAACGCAAAGTTGCTTTGTGTTGTCGACACTTGGTTGTCTCCCATGCTCTCCCCCTGGAGCACCTGTGAATGGTATTCGAACTTGGCTGAGGCGGCCAATTCCAGAGGGGCGTCCATCCCGCGCCCTAGTCTCCTACTCGCCAAAGTCGGCTCTCGGCCAGGACCAGACATCTCCACGCTCCGATAATGTCGAACGGACTCGTGATGAGCAAAGCCCAAATTTCGCACCCAGGTGGCAACACTCTCTGAGATGTGCCAGAAGGGGCAGGCGTCGCTAAGGGGTGTATTCCAACATCAGATCCAGGGGGGGTTGGTCAACGCTAGACAGGGTGGAACGCACCGCCGGCGAATGCACGCTTCAACTGCGCCTGCCGCGTTCTTACGCACGCTGAAAGAGCCTGCCCCCTGCATCACCCTGTCTTCCCTTTCGGCCAGACACGGACATTCGCTCACGTGCGAATACAAGACGCTCATCGCCGAGCGCAGGGCTACGCCTGACGCCCCCCCCCTGTTCGCGAGCCGAGGAGACATCAGCGTGAACGGACTCTTTGGGACCTTCTCAGCGCATGCTCGTTCAAGGTTTCCTGGCGTTCGTGCTTGTAGTCAAAGTGAGAATCTACGGTCACAATGAATTGGTTGTCATGAAATGGCCACGTATTATCTTCATCCAAGCAACCTACGAGGACGTCGGCTGTCAGACTCGGGCCTATACTTTCAAATGCAAGCACCACGACAATACAGCACACTAGATGTAGCTCGTCGGCGACGCGCGCAAGCATGGCTGGCGTTTCCACCCCTAAACGGATGCCTTCAGCGCGCAGCCGAAGCTTCTCGTCCATGCGTCGCTTTGTTAGATGCACGTAGTTCGATAAGTCAACCCACGCTTGATGCGTCACTTTGACAAACGCCTCTCGATCTTCACCTAGCATTAATAGTCGCAGATCTCGAATATGGCTGGCGTTAGCCTTATCCACTTTACTTCCCCGAAAGAACTTGACCTTTCCATCAAAATCTTCCGCAGCAGCGGTCTCGTCCACATATAGCGTGTTGATTGCAACTTCTAAAGCGTGCCGAAGCTCGCGACGAGCAGCATTCAGCCCGCCATTCTCCATCGCTAGTTGAGCGACTAGAATTGCTTCGCCGATATCGTCTTGGTGGCGGGGAAAAAGGAACCGATCACTGTACCCAGCCCATCGAGATGCCGCCAAGTTGCAAATACGCAGGGTCCTGAGGAGCCCTGCGACGCTTCTGTTCGCCCGCGCATGTATCTCCTGATACTGCTGTGACGCTATTACATCTTCCTGAGCGTCCATCTCTTCAAGGCGGTCCTTCAGTACTTGCATTGCCGTCTTGACTACTGGGTCATCGGGATCTAGTTCGGGCATCGTATAAAATCGCTGGTGTGCTGCACTAAGATGATTGGACTCGTACCGGTGCTTTCGAACTCCAATCTGGCGAGGGCGGACTGGCGGCGTCGGAGAAGATCCATGTCTGCTTTGGAACGAGAGCAGCCCTGCCCCCGATAACATCCCTAGTTCACTGCCCCATCGGATGTCTGCTTTCGGCCAGTAGCGGACGTTCGACGCCTGAGTTAGGCCGCGGCGAGAATCGGTGTCGGCTTGAACGATTTGTTAGCGCTAATCGCGTTGACCTGCCACATGGATCACGTAATGCAGCCACGCTCGAGGCAGGGACACGTCGGGAAGATCGAACTCACGCAGAACGTCCTCCACGTCAAAACGTGGAGTCTCGACCATCTGTACTACGGCAGCCAAAATATTCTCGGGAGACCGTGGATCTGCCGTATCACTAGGCTCTCCTACCGAGCAGGAAAGCCACTCGTAAAGCCAACGCGAAACAGGCATCCAGTGTCTTGTGGACAACTGGGCCGTTTTTTGCCCTGCCGGGAAGATCGATTTTATTGCAGTGACTGACTCAAATCGCAATGCCCCCGCGAGTGCGCGATCGGCAGCAAAAATAAAAGAACGCCGAGCGGTAAAGCTATTTATCAAAGCATCATCTAACTGGCGACCCTCAATGGTTACCGTTTGGTAGTCCCCAATCTTCGCTTGAATAAAAGCGGTCTTAGCCAAATGTGCGTCAGGGGTAATAACCTCTACGGTTATTGCCAGATCGGAACCATAGAGATCAGTACTGTTAGGTCCGCGCCGATCTAGAAGGTACTTCTCAACCTCAATCCAAGACTCGGTGTAAGTAACTCCATAGCAGGAGTGATGTGAGTCGAGCACTTCGGTGATACGGTTTACTAGGGACGACTCATTCTGGGGAACGCCATTGAGCCAACCAGCTACAGCGCCTGCAATATTCCGAAGAACCGGGACAATCAACTTATCGAAGTCTATCTCTTGCAGTAGGCTCATTACCCCCTCCCAATTAGCGCCAACTCCGGAACTAAGCCGCGCCGCGTAGCGGCGTCGACTTGAATGAACTGTTAGATACGGTCACTTTCCGCGCGCAGGTGCGTTGCTGCGTCCGCCGCTGCTAGACCCGCCGCCAGACTTACCGCCGCCGCTACCTTTCGCCATTGAAGTACTCCTTTACTTGCGGATGGATGGGTGATGCTCAAAGATTAGCGCCTGGATACTTGAGCACCTAACTACCTAATAGATGGACCCAAGGGTCCGGTTATATGACGTACCCACAAAGAACCCTATTGCTGGCTGTCTCATTGATACAGCTTGATCTTAGGGCGGCGGGGTCCGGTTAACAAGCAGGCATAAAATCGGACCCACACAGCTCCTTGCTGGCGGTAAGCTGCCAACATTTGATCCCAACCGGAGCGACCCTCATGGGGTAACCATACGCTCACCACCCCTCCCTCCTTGCGGCTCATGGACCAAGTATCCATGACGTGTCGGCGACGACATCTGAGTCGCGGGACCGAAAAGGCGTACCGATTCTGGATTCGTAAGTACAACTTTGTTGATAGCCTCAAGCATCCGCGTGTGGGCGAGCAGGCGGTGATCGATGTCACCACTGAAGAGCAACGTGACGGTCGCATCTGGGACGGCATGCCAGCTGGTGCGGGGGAATAGCGGCCTCACCTAAGAGAGCTGTCCGAAGCAGGCGTCCGCTTCCGGCCAGGAGGGGACAGACTACCCTTTGAGCCGGCCTACCCGGAAATGCCTGCCGCCATGCAGACAGAGGTTCGAGCAGCCGTACGCCGTCCGTCCGGTGAAGCTTCGAGGCCAATACAGCCTGTCGACTGGACAGCTGCCAGGGCTTCAAACGCCGCATGGGCTGCCGAGGCAATGCTGTCCAGTATCGAGCTAGATCATTCAGCAACGCGCCTCAGAAATTCTCCGCTCGCGTACATCTGGCGGAATGGTGAAACTCGGTAGCCAATCCAGCTTTTAACAGGATTATCGCTGCCGCGACAGAGCATGCGCTGTCTACCCCACCTGTTGTGTCAGCGAGTCGGGATGCGAAACAGGAATCGCGCTCAAGCTCGCGGAACGCCGCGATGGACTGACCAGAGTTTCATGGATGCTCAGGGGCCGCTACTCAATGCCGTCATACTGCGCGCCAGCACAGCTTGGCTTGCGCAGGCGCTTCTCTTCATCGGTGCATGGGAAATCCAACGCGCCGGTGGCAGATAGCAGCAGTTGGGCGGCACGTGATCGATGGGCCCATGTCTTTTGCACGGCCCCTCCGTCCGGTGCCCACACCTTTGCAAACCGCGTCTGCTCATAGGGAGGCGGGGATTTGGATCTGCCTAAGGCGTGCGAGTCGAATGTGCCAGGCGGGGTGGTCGATGGGAGGGTAAGTCTCAACGGGGGCGGCGGTTTGCTGGACATCTCAGATTCGTCGCCCTGTGCATCGGCAGGGACTGCGCGCTCGACGGATCCCGTCGCTGCACGGGCCGAACCTGGGGGGCGGAAAGGAGGTGTTTGCTGCCGCGGAGAAGGGGGAGGCGTTTTCTCCACCCATGTCAGGACGGAGCGAAACATCTGTGCTTCGCGCTGTACAAGGACCGGGTCGCCATGCAGAACCAGAAACAGAGCGAAGCTGATCTGGAGGGCAATAGTGGCAAGCGCCGCAGCAACGACTTCCATTGACGCGCCGCGCCACAGCGAACGCAAGCTAGCCTGCGCGCGGTTATTCATGTACCGACGCGGAAACATCAATGATGGGACGGGTATACGCCATTAGCCACGGATCCTCCAACGGGTCACGGGTCTGACGGTGGCGGACAACGGATACGCAGCAGTTGGAAGGGCGCCGAATAGCTGAGCCAGTATGTCCAGAATGCCTGCCTGCCGCCGATGACGGCACTCATTTTCTCAACATCTTTCTCATGATGCAGTAATCAATGTAATCGGTGAACTGCTCGGCGTCGCCGCCTGGGGCGACCCCCAGCGCGCCAAGCATGATCGCAGCTCCGATCGTTAATGACGCATCAAACGGGGTACGCTGCCCCGGCCGAATGCCGCAATACAGGACGCCGCAGGGCCAAATCGCAGCCCACAAAAAAGCCCCGGTTTCCCGAGGCTTTTTCGACTGAATCATGGTGGGCGGTACAAGGTTCGAACTTGTGACCCTTGCCGTGTGAAGGCAATGCTCTACCGCTGAGCTAACCGCCCGATGCTGCTGAGCCGCTCATTATAGGAACTTTTCCGGGAGCGTCAATACTCCCGGAACATCGATTTCACATCGTGCTGGTCGGCTTTTCCGAGCCGGTCAGGCCCGCCAGCAGGGTCTCGATCCGGTGCCGCACGGCCTCGCCCTCCTGGCCATCGGCCAGCTGCACACCGATGCCCGCCGGGCGGTTGCCCTGCGCGCCGGTCGGGGTCACCCAGATCACCTTGCCGGCGACCGGCAGGCGCTCGCTGGATTCGGGCAGGGTCAGCAGCAGGAATACCTCATCGCCCAGGAAATAGCGCTTCGGTGTCGACACGAACACCCCACCGTTCTTCACGAACGGCATGTAAGCGCTGTACAGCGAAGCCTTGTCCTTGACGGCAAGGGAAAGGATGCCCTGTCGGGCGTTGGTGGCGCTCATCGATTACCCCTTGGTTGCTGCCGTTCGTTGACCTTGTTCCAGGCCAGCAACAATTCCACCACGGCCAGGTCTGCGCGCACGGTGGTGCGCAGCAGGTCGCGGGTCCGGTTGGCAGCGTCGAACCAGGCCGCCAGCTTGTGCAAACGTTCCGGCGCGGTCAAGCCATCGCTGCTGGCCTGCGCCAACGCCAGATCGGCGGCGAAGCGCAGCCGCAGGGCGGCATCCTCGTCGCCGCACCATTTCTGCGCCACGGCCACCGCGCCGATGCGTCCAGCAGCCAGCTGCTGCAGGTCGATGGCCACCTCGCGGCGCAGCGCCAGGCCCTCGCTGCGCAGCCACCGATCAGCCAGCCCGGGATGGCCGCGTGCGGCCTCCAGCGCCTCGTGCGCATCGGTATCGCGGTGGCCCTGCTGCTGCAGCCAGGCCAGCGCTTCCTCGCGTGGCGGCAGCTTGAATTCCAGCCGTTGGCAACGGCTGCGCACAGTCTGCGGCAGGCGTGCGGGGTCGCTGCTGACCAGCCACAGGTAACGCCCTGGCTGCGGCTCTTCCAGGGTTTTCAGCAGCGCGTTGCAGGCGGCGCGGTTGATGGCATCGGCCGGATCGACGATGACCACCTGCGCTGCGCCGTACTGCGGGGTCAACGACAGCTTCTGGCCGATCTCGCGCACCTGCTCGATGACGATCTCGGTACGCAGTTTGTCGCCGCTCTTGTTCGGGATGAAGCTGACGATCTGCAGGTCCGGGTGGGTGCCGGCCGCAATCAGCTGCCGCGCACGCTCGGCCTGGGCATCGGTGCCACGTGTAAGCAGGTGCTCGGCCAGCGCCTGCGCGACGGCACGCTTGCCGAGGCCGGCCGGGCCGCAGATCAGCAGGCCATGACCAAGCCGCCCGGCGTCCAGGGCCGCGACGGTCTGGTCGTAGGCGCGCTGCTGCCATGGCGAAAATGCAGTCATGCGCCCTCTCCTGCCTGCAGCCAGTGTTCGACGCGCGCGACGACGTCGGCCGCCACGCGCTCCTGCGCCTGGCCCGCATCGATCAACGCGAAGCGTCGTGGATCCTGCTGTGCGCGTTCGCGGAATGTCGCGCGCACGCGCTGGAAGAAATCGTCCTGTTCGCGTTCGATGCGGTCCGGCCACAGATCGCGGCTGTTGGCGCGGGCGCGGCCGATGTCGATGTCCACATCCAGCAGCAGGGTCAGGCTGGGCAGCAGGCCGACGGCGCGGCGTTCAAGCTCGGCGATCCATTGCGTATCCAGGCCACGTCCGCCGCCCTGGTAGGCGTAGCTGGAATCGGTGAAGCGATCAGTGAGCACGAAGGCGCCGCGCCGCAACGCCGGCACGATCACCTGGCGTACATGCTGCGCGCGTGCGGCGAACACCAGCAGCAGTTCGGCCTCGGCGCTGAGCGGTTCGGCGGCGATCTCCTGATCCGGCTTCAGCACCAGCGCACGGATGCGCTCGGCCAGCGGCGTGCCGCCGGGTTCGCGGGTCAGCACCACCTCATGGCCATGCGCGCGCAGGCAGGCGTGGATGGCATTGATGGCGGTGGTCTTGCCAGCACCTTCGCCGCCTTCCAGGCTGACGAAACGCGGGTGGCGCTCAAGCGCGGAACTCATTGCGCCGGATTCTCCTTGCTGCGTTGCTGGCGCAGCTGCTGCAGGTAACGCGCCACGGCGGCGTTGTGTTCTGCGTAGCTGGCCGAAAAGACATGCGCGCCACTGCCATCGCCGACCGCGACGAAATACAGCGCATCGCCCGGGGCCGGGCGTGCCGCGGCCATCAAGGCATCGCGGCTGGGCATGGCGATCGGTGTCGGCGTCAGGCCGGCACGGGTATAGGTGTTGTACGGCGTATCGGTGGTGAGGTCGCGCTTGCGGATGTTGCCGTCGTACCCGCTACCGATGCCGTAGATCACGGTCGGGTCGGTCTGCAGGCGCATGCCCATCCGCAGCCGGCGCGCGAACACGCCGGCGATCTGCGGGCGCTCGCTGGCCAGCGCGGTTTCCTTTTCGATGATCGACGCCAGGGTCAGCAGTTCGTAGGGCGAGTCGACCGGCAGGTCGTCCGCGCGCGATTCCCAGGCTTCGGCCAGCGCCTTTTCCATGGCGGCATGGGCACGCTTGAGCACATCGATGTCGGTGTCGCCGCGCTGGTAGACGTAGGTCTCCGGCAGGAAGCGGCCTTCCGGATGCTGGCCGTCGAAACCCAGCCGCTGCATCAGCGCGGCATCGTCCAGGCTGTCGGTGGTATGCACCAGTGGTTCGGCGCGCTTGAGCGCGGCGCGCAGCTGGCGGATGTTCCAGCCTTCGACGAGGGTGACGCGGTGCTGCAGGACGCGGCCCTGGCGCATGCGCATGAGCAGTTCGCGCGGGGTCAGCGAGGCATCCAGCGCGTACTCGCCGACCTTCAGCTTGCCGGCGGCATCGAGCTGGCGTGCCAGCAGCTGCCACTGCACGTCCTTGCCTTCGTTCACCCCGGCGCTGCGCAGCTTGCCGAGCACGGTGTTGAAGCCATCGCCGCTGGCGATGACCACGCTTTCCGCGCCGGGGGTGAGCCGGGTGTCGGCGAAGCTGGCCTGTTGCTGGTAGAACCACGCGCCGATGCCGACCGCCACCGCGGCCAGCAGGACCAGCACTGTTACCACCAGCAGACACCCGCGCTTGGCTCCCGCCATGGATTACCTCGAGGATTGGATCAGTGGTGCAGGATACCGCGAGCCGGGTGGGCATGACCTGCGGGAGGGCGTGACGACCAACGGTCGTCACCCACCCGGAGCTGCCAGATCACCTGGGGAGGCTGTGACGACCAACGGTCGTCACCCACCGAAGCTGCCAGATCAACTGGGGACGATGGGCCGCGGTCAGTCCTGCTGGCCGAGAGCGCGCATCAGGCCGCGCGCCTTGGCGCGGGTTTCGTCCAGTTCCTTGTCCGGGTCCGAATCGACCACGATGCCGGCGCCGGTTCGGAAGCTGACTTCGTTGCCGCTCACTTCGGCGGTGCGGATCAGGATGTTCAGGTCGAGGTCGCCGTCGCGGTTGAGCCAGCCGAAGGCACCGGTGTAGGCGCCGCGCGGCACCTGCTCCAGTTCGCCGATGATCTGCATGCAGCGCACCTTCGGGCACCCGGTGATGGTGCCGCCGGGGAAGGTCGCGGCGATCACCTGCCCGGGCGTGACTTCCTCGCGCAACCGGCCGCTGACGTTGCTGACGATGTGGTGCACGTGGGCGTAGCTTTCCACCGTCATCAGCTCATCCACCACTACGCTGCCCGGCGTGCAGATGCGTCCGAGGTCGTTGCGTTCCAGGTCGATCAGCATCACATGCTCGGCGCGTTCCTTGGGGTGGCCGACCAGTTCCTGGATGCGCGCGGCGTCGTCGTCGCCGGGAAAGCGCGGGCGGGTGCCGGCGATCGGACGGGTCTGCGCGTGGCCGCCATGCACCGATACCAGCCGCTCCGGCGAGGAGCTGACCACATGCCGGCCGTGGCCGGTGAACAGGCCGGCGAACGGGGCGGGATTGGCGCGACGCAGCTGCGCGTACAACGCCTGCGGGCTCACGTCAGCGGCGAAGCGAGCGCACCAGCGCCGCGACAGGTTGACCTGGAACACGTCGCCGGCGCGCAGGTAATCGATCACCCGGCGCACGCCATCGGTGAAGCGTCGCGGCGCGTCCTCTTCCACCGATACCGGCGGCGCCCAGCCCTGCCCGGCCTCGGGCAACGCACCTGCCAGCGTGGCCTGCAGCTCGGCAAGCAACGCCGGCTGACCGGCTTCGACCAGCAGGTAGCGCTGCTGTTGCTGGTGATCGTGCAGCACCGCCGCGCGGCAACGCAGCGCCAGTGCGCTCGGCTGGCCATCGGTGCGCGCCAACGTTGGCAGCACCGTCTCGATCTGGCTGGCGACTTCGTAATCCAGCAGCAGCGCCCAGCCGCCCCGGAACGGCAGCGAGCGGTCGGCTGCCGGCGCAAGCCGCTCGGCCTGCCACGCCGCATCCAGTGCATCGAGGAAACCCGCGGCGTGCACTTCGCCGCGCTGGTCGCGCACGCGGCCATCGGCGTCCAGGCGCAGGTATTCATCACCGGCGACCAGCAGCAGGTCCCAGCGTCCCTGCACGGTGCCCGACGCGGTGGATTCCATCAGCAGCGGGAAGCGCGCAGGGCTGGACTGCTGCAGCGCCAGCAGGTCCACCGGAGTGTCCAGCGGCAGGATCAGCGGAGCGTTGGACATGATTGGTTTCAGGCTGCGTGTCGGTGAGCGGAGGTGGTAGAGCCGACCCCTGGTCGGCTGGACCGCAGCCAGCGTTCAAAAGCAGCCGGGCAGCGCCCGGCTCCAGGGTGCATGCGCAGCGCGATCAGACGCGCTTGAACACCAGCGTGCCGTTGGTGCCGCCGAAGCCGAAGCCGTTGGACATCACCACGTCCACCCTGGCCTGGCGCGCTTCGTTGGCCACGTAATCGAGGTCGCAGCCTTCGCCCGGCTGGTCCAGGTTGATGGTCGGCGGGATCAGGTCGTCGCGCAGCGCCAGTACCGAGAAGATAGCTTCCACGCCGCCTGCGGCGCCGAGCAGGTGACCGGTCATCGACTTGGTGGAGCTGACCATCATCCTGTACGCGTGCTCGCCGAACGCCGCCTTCATCGCCATGGTTTCGCCCAGGTCGCCCAGCGGCGTGGAGGTGCCATGCGCGTTGAGGTAACCGACCTGCTCCGGGGACACGCCGGCGTCCTTCATCGCCGCGGCCATGCAGCGCGCGGCACCTTCGCCGTTCTCGCTCGGCGCGGTCATGTGGTACGCATCGGAACTGGCGCCGAAGCCGGCCAGCTCGCAATAGATCTTCGCGCCGCGCGCCTTGGCGTGCTCGTATTCCTCCAGCACCAGGATGCCGGCGCCATCGCCCAGCACGAAGCCGTCGCGGTCCTTGTCCCACGGGCGCGAAGCCTGTTCCGGGGCATCGTTGCGGGTGGACATCGCCTTCATCGCGCAGAAGCCGCCCAGTGCGGTCGGCGAGGAACCGCGTTCGGCGCCGCCGGCCACCATCACGTCCGCATCGCCGTACTGGATCATGCGCATCGCGGTGCCGATGGAGTGGTTGGAGGTGGCGCACGCGGACACCGCCGAGAACGACGGTCCCTTCAGGCCGGTGATGATGCTCAGCTGGCCCGGCAGCATGTTGATGATGGTCTTGGGCACGTAGAAGGGCGAGATCTTCTTCCCTTCGTGGAACTCGATGGTCTGCTCTTCGATGCCGAGCAGGCCACCGATGCCGGCACCGACGATGGCACCGATGCGCTCGGCGTTGCCCTCGTCGATCTCAAGGCCGGAATCGGCCAGCGCCATGAACGAGGCGCCCAGGCCGTAATGGATGAACGGGTCCATCTTCCTGGCATCCTTGCCGTTGACCCGGTATTTGCCGAACTGTTCGTTGTCGGCGGTGATGTCGAATCCCTTGACCTCACCTGCGATCCTGGTGGTGAAACGTTCCAGATAGGAGTCGGCAACGTGGGTCAGCGGGCCGATGCCCGAGCGGCCTTCGGTGATGCCCTGCCAGCTGCTGGCAAGATCATTGCCGAGCGGCGAGACCATGCCCATGCCGGTAACGACGACGCGACGCTTCATTGCTGATTCTCCTGACCCGTGGAAAGTGCGGGTATGACGCGGGGTAATGCCCAAATACACAGGGCCGCAAATGCGGCCCCATGGTGTGCCGTGCGCGGAGCAGTCGGGCCGCCGCCGCGCACCAGCCGCCTGACATCAGCCCTGGACGTGGGCCTTGACGTAGTCGATGGCGAGCTGCACGGTGGTGATCTTCTCGGCTTCTTCGTCCGGGATCTCGCACTCGAACTCTTCTTCCAGCGCCATCACCAGCTCGACGGTGTCCAGCGAGTCGGCGCCCAGGTCATCGACGAACGATGCCGTGTTGATGACTTCTTCTTCCTTGACGCCAAGCTGTTCGACGACGATTTTCTTGACGCGTTCTTCGATGGTGCTCATGGGGTATCGCTCCAGATGGAGTAGTGGTTCGAAAAGACGCCATCGGAAGCGATGGCCGTGGGATAGTGTAGTGGAAACCGGCGGCGCCTTGCATGCACGCGAAACGCCATCCAGATCAACCACTTGCGGCGCAATCCATGCACCCCTTGCTTACGGCATGTACATACCGCCGTTCACATGGAGGGTTTCGCCGGTGATGTAGCCGGCTGCAGGGCCTGCCAGGAAGGCCACCGCGTTGGCGATGTCCTCCGGCGAACCCAGGCGTTCGAGGGCGATGTCGTTGATCAGCGCAGCGCGCGATTCTTCCGGCAGCGCCTTGGTCATGTCGGTGTCGATGAAGCCCGGTGCCACGACATTCACGGTGACACCGCGCGATCCGATTTCCTTGGCCAGCGACTTGGAGAAGCCGATGATGCCGGCCTTGGCCGCCGCGTAGTTGGCCTGCCCGGCATTGCCGGTGACGCCGACCACCGAAGCGATGTTGATGATGCGGCCCTTGCGCGCCTTCATCATGCCGCGCATCACCGCCTTGCTGGTGCGGAACACGCTGGTCAGGTTGGTGTCGAGGATCGCCTGCCAGTCCTCTTCCTTCATGCGCATCAGCAGGTTGTCGCGGGTGATGCCCGCGTTGTTGACCAGGATGGAGATCGCACCGAATTCCTTGGTGATGCCGTCCAGCACGCCGTCCAGCGCGGCGGCGTCGGTGACGTTCAGCGCGCGGCCGTGGCCCCCCAGGGCCGCCAGGCGCTCGCCGATGGCGGCGGCGCCTGCGTCGGTGGTGGCGGTTCCGATCACGGTGGCGCCCTGGGCGGCCAGCAGATCGGCGATGGCGGCACCGATGCCACGGCTGGCGCCGGTGACCAGTGCGATTTCACCCTGCAGGGGCTTGCTCATGATGATGTCCTTTTGAAACAACGGTCGCCGGCGCGGGCCGCCATGCAGGAAAGCATGGCGCACGTGGACGACAGGGAAAGAATCAGGCCGACCATGCCTCGCGGGCGCTTTCGAAGTCGCCCGGGGTGGCCAGCGCGCGACCGTCCAGGCTCTTGTCGATGCGCTTGACCAGGCCGGTCAGCACCTTGCCGGGGCCGCATTCGGCGATCCGGACAGCACCGCGCGCGGCCAGCGCCTGCACGCAGCCGGTCCACTGCACCGGCAGGTACAGCTGCTGCACCAGCGCCGCGCGGATCGCGTCCACGCCCTCATGCACCTGCGCATCGACGTTCTGCACCACCGGCAGCGCCGGCGCCTGCCACGCCAGCCCGGCCATGGTTTCGGCCAGGCGGTTGGCGGCTTCGCGCATCAGCGGGGTGTGCGAGGGCACGCTGACGGCCAGCTTGACCGCCTTGCGCACGCCCTTCTCCGCCAGCAGCGCCAGCGCACGGTCGACCGCCGCGGCGTCGCCGCCGATCACGATCTGGCCGGGGGAATTGAAGTTGGCGGGCACCACGACCTCGCTGCCGGCGGCTTCGGCGCAGACCTCCTGCACCAACGCGTCCTCGGCGCCGAGCACGGCGGCCATCGCGCCGACGCCGGCAGGCGCGGCTTCCTGCATCAACTGGCCGCGCAGGCGCACCAGGTGCGCGCCATCGCGCAGGCTCAGCGCGCCCGCCGCGACCAGTGCGGTGTACTCGCCCAGGCTGTGGCCGGCGAGCACGGACGGCTGTGCGCCCCCCACGGCAGCCCACGCGCGCCACACGCCGATGCTGCCGGCCAGCAGGGCCGGCTGGGTGTATTCGGTACGGTTGAGCATTTCCTCCGGGCCGCCCTGGGACAGCGCCCACAGGTCGACACCGGCACCATCGGATGCTTCGGTAAAGGCTTCGCGCACCTGCGGGTGCAGCTCGGCCAGTTCGGCCAGCATGCCCAGCGACTGGGAGCCCTGGCCGGGAAACACGAAAGCAAGGGTGGAATCGGTCACGCGGTCATCCGCTTGGTTGAATCGAGGCGGGCCATGATAAAGGCGAACCGGGTCGGGCGTCTGTACGTGCGCGTATGCATCACCGTGGTTGCCGGGGCGGGATAGCCCGCGGTGAGTGCGGTAGGTGACGACCGTGGGTCGTCACCGCCTTCAGGTCAGCAACTCAAGAATATCCAGCTGCCCATCGGCGAACCAGTCCACGCACACCGCCACCACCATCAGCACGCCCAGCGCGGTAGCGCCATGCACGATCAGGATCGCATGCGCCAATGCACGCGCCGAGCGACCCATCTTCAGGCTCGCCCGCGCCAGCCGCTGCAGGCGCCCGGTCACCGCATGCGCATGCTCGCGCACCGGTGCCTGCACGCCATCCATCGCCGTCGCCATCATCGCCTGCAGCTGCTGCGGGCGGTCCGCGTAGTACTTGGCCACGCCGTAGCCGAACATCAACCAGTCGCGGGCCTGCGCCTGGGCGAGATCCATCACTTCCAGCGGGTCTTCCTCGAAATCGATGAAGCCCACGTGCCGGCCATCCCAGGTGAGGTTGCGCGGCAGCGGTTGGCCGAAATACGCGCCACGCGCGTGCGCGGCGGCGATCGCCTGCATCGCCTCACGCACCAGCTGGTCGCAGGTGGCCGCGTCGGCTTCGCGCAGGCAGGCATTGAAGGAACGGCCGTTGTCGCCCAGCACCAGCGCGGCACGGCCGCTGCCCAGCACCTGGGGGACGTTGATGCCCTGCGCATGCAGTTCGCCGAGGCGGCGCGCTTCGACCTCGCGCGCGGCATCGCCGCCATGGTGCGGCGGCGGGCGCAGCGCATCCAGCTCGAAGCGGCGCGCGACGAAATTGAGCAGCCCCAGCGCCAGTGCGCGGCTGCCCTCGCCATATTGTTTCAGCCAGGCTCGCTGGCCTTCGAGGGTGATCTGCTCAACCATGCCGGTTCTCCGTAACGGGAAACGGCCCCGAATGGGGCCGTAACGACAGCATCACGTTGCCGTAACTGGACTACTTAATAGCGCAGCAACGCCGAACCCCACGTGAAACCACCGCCGAAGGCCTCCAGCAGCAGCAGTTGGCCGCGTTCGACACGGCCCGAACGCACCGCATGATCGAGCGCCAGCGGCACCGAGCCGGAGGAGGTATTACCGTGCTTGTCCACCGTCACCACGACCTGGTCCATGGACATGTCCAGGCGCTTGGCCGTGGCTTCGATGATGCGCAGGTTGGCCTGGTGCGGAATCAGCCAATCCAGGTCGGACTTGTCCAGCCCGTTGGCGTGCAGGGTTTCATCGACGACCGAGTCCAGCGCCTTGACGGCGTACTTGAACACGTCGTTGCCCTTCATCAGGATCGCGCCGCGCGCACCCTCGCCCTCGCCGAAGCCGGCCGAGACGCCGACCGGATTCCACAGCAGTTCCTTCTTGCTGCCATCCGAATGCAGGTGGGTGCTGAGGATGCCGGTTTCCTCGTCGGCCTTCAGCACCACCGCACCGGCGCCGTCGCCGAACAGCACGCAGGTGGTGCGGTCGTTCCAGTCGACGATGCGGGTCAGGGTCTCGGCACCGATGACCAGCACATGGCGCGCGTCACCGGAGCGGATGAATTTGTCGGCCACGCCGAGCGCGAACACGAAACCCGAGCAGGCCGCGTTGACGTCGAAGGCGGGGCAACCGGTCGCACCGAGCTTGGCCTGGACCAGGCAGGCGGTGGACGGGAAAATGAGATCGGGCGTGGTGGTGCCGACCACGATCATGTCGAGCTGGCTGGCTTCGATGCCGGCCGCTTCCAGCGCGCGTACCGCCGCCTGGCAGGCGAGGTCGCTGGTGGTCTCGCCATCGGCGGCGATGTGCCGCTCGCGGATGCCGGTGCGCGTCTGGATCCACTCGTCCGACGTCTCGACCATCTTTTCCAGGTCGGCGTTGGTCAGCACTTTCTCCGGCAAATAACTACCGGTGCCCGCGATCCTCGAGTAGATCCGCTTGCTCATCGACATTCCTGTTTCGCGGGCGACCGTCGCAGGCCACCCCGGGGAAGAAGCTGGAGGCCACTGCCAGCGCGGCAGCGGCCTCCAGTCACATCAATCTTCTTCGACAGCCGAAGTCTTGGTCTGGATGACCTTCTTGCCGCGGTAGAAACCATCGGCAGTGACGTGGTGACGCAGATGCACTTCGCCGGTGGTCGGGTCGGTGGACAGCTGCTTGGCGCTCAGGGCGTCGTGCGCACGGCGCTGGCCGCGGCGGGACGGGGTAACACGGGATTTCTGCACAGCCATGGGATTGCTCCAAACTCGGTTCGATTTGCTTCGTCGTTTCGTCGCACAGGACGCCAGCGCCCAGCACACTTTTCGCTTTCGCCGCAGCCGCCGACGATACCCGGCTGCTGATCTTTCAGTCTTTCTTCTTCAACGCCGCCAACGCCGCGAACGGGTTGACCTTGTCGGTTTCTTCCTGCGTCGGCGCCCATTCGCGGTCCACCGCTTCGCCATCGGGCGAAAGGGGAACCACCGGAACCGCCAACACCAGTTCATCCTCGATCAGTTCCAGCGGCGCCAGCTGGCCGTCTTCCGGCACCAGCAACGCTTCGAAATCCTCCGGAAGCGACGATTCCTCGTCCTCATCCCGGATCAGGCCGAGCTTCTGCACCATCTTCACCGGCAGCAGGAAACGCTGCAGGCTGCGCTGGCAGATCAGCGGCAACGCGGTGTCGATGGTCAATTCAACATAGGATACCCGCAGGATGTCGTCGCTGCCGAATTCGAGCGAATAATGGCATTCGCCTTCGGTATCAGCGACCAGCCCCTGCAGGCGGGTCAATTCAGCCAAGGGTACCTGGCCGTCGAAGCGCCTTCGCGCTGCGACCATCCGCCAGGCATCCAGCGTTTCGGGCACGTTCGCGGACATAAGCCGCAGAATGTTAAGGACCGCCGGCCCGGCTGTCAATCGGGGCCGACTTCAGGCTTGTCGCCGGCCCCGTGCGCGGGCCAGACTGCCCTGCCCCGCCTGGACCCGTCTTAGCGCATGAGCCCCCTGCTGCTGGCCTCGACCTCCCCGTACCGCCGCGAATTGCTGCAGCGGCTGCGCCTGCCGTTCGACTGCGCCCGCCCGCAGGTGGACGAAAGCCCTCGCCCCGGGGAGGCACCGGCGTCGCTGGCCGCCCGGCTGGCCGTGGCCAAGGCGACCGAGGTGGCCGCCCGCCACCCCGGCCGCTGGGTGATTGGTTCGGACCAGGTGGCCGACCTCGGCGGCCAGCCGCTCGGCAAGCCGGGCACCGTGGCCGCCGCACGCGCCCAGCTGGCGGCAATGTCCGGGCAAGCGGTCCGCTTCCACACCGCACTGTGCGTGGCGCGCGACGAGCAGCGCCTTGAAGGCGGCGATGTCACCACGGTGCGGTTCCGGCATCTGGATGCCGGGGAGATCGCGCGTTACGTGGACGCCGAACAGCCTCTGGACTGCGCCGGCAGCTTCAAATGCGAAGGCCTGGGCATCGCGCTGTTCGAAGCCATCGACAACCAGGACCCCAGTGCGCTGGTAGGCCTGCCGCTGATCGTCCTGTGCCGGTTGCTGCGCCAGGCCGGCTACGCCGTCCCCTGAACCGGCCCCGGTAGAGCCGACCCATGGTCGGCTGCCCGCCGGGGATCGCGCGAACAACAGCCGACCATGGGTCGGCCCTACCTTGGCGTCGCCGCCATCATCGCGCCGGCACCACGAACGGCTGCTCCTGCCATTCCTCCACGCTGCCGTCGTTGCCATGCAGCCTCAGGCCCAGCCAGTGTCGTCCCGGGGCCAGCTGCGAGGTATCGATGCGCGTGTCGAAGCCCACGTTCGGGTGTTTCGGGTCGTTCGATTGCGGCCATGCCGGACGCAGATCGAAATCGCGTCCGTAAACCGCATCGGCCACGTGCCGGCCATCGACCAGCACCTCCACCCGCGACAGCCCGACGCCATCCTTGAACGCCCAGCCATGCACATGCACCTGGCCATCGACACGGGTATGGGCCGCCGGCGCATCCACCCACGCCATCGCCGGAGTCGCGCAGGCGCCCTCGGCCCGCTGCGCCGGCAACTGGAACAACAGGAACCGCTGGAAGCCATGATCGGTGCTGACCACGCGCGGGGCAGGCAGCGGCCCGACCTGCGCGCAGATCGCGTGGTAGCGCTCCAGCAGATCGCGATAGCGCTGGTCGCTCGGCGCCAGTACCAGCAGCCGCGGCGCATCGCGCTGCCCTTCGTGCAGCAGGCCCCACAGCCCGAGCTGCACGCTGCGCCCGTGCTTGTCGTTGAGCGGGTGCGGCAGCACCTCGATATCCGCGTTCTCCAGCTGGAAGCCGAGCTCGGCGCCCACCTTGAAGTTGCCGGCCAGCACCCGGGTGCCTGGCGGCATCTCCCGCAGTTCATCGCGAACGGCTTCGGCCAGCGGCTCCCAGCCGGCGAAGTTGCGCGGATAGTACTTGTAGCCCGCCAACTGCTCGCGCAGCAGCGGAGAGGACGCCATCAGGTAATACGCGAAGGCCAGCGCCAGCCCGCCGCCGGCGGTCCACCAGGCGGTGCGCCGCAGCCAGCGCGGCCAGCCGTTGAGTACCACCGGCACCGCCACCAGCATCGCCAGGTAACCCGGCAACGGCCAGTGGAAGCTGATGCGCTCGACATCGGTGAAGAAGCCCAGCACGAAGATCGCCAGCGTCGACACGCCACCGATCAGGCCGAAGTAATGCCATTGCGCGCGCGCACCCTCGCCGGCGCGGGTGCCGGCCACCGCCACCCTCCACATCGCGATGCACAGCAGGGGCGTGACCATCAGCGGCTGGATCACCAGGAACCACAGCCCGGTCCATTCGAAATCCCACGGGTGCCGTTCCACGACCTGGAACTTCAGTCCGGCTTCGTGGTTGTCCGCATTCCAGGCCAGCAGTGGCAGCCAGGCGACGAAGCCGACCGCCATCGCCACCCATACCCGTGGATCGCGCAGCATGCGCCGTCCCTGCGGCAACAGCAGCAGGGCGATGAAACCAACGCCGATCACGCCGATGAAACGGTAGTGGCTCAAGGCGCCGATCAGCAGGCCCAGCGCCAGCTTCACCGCGGCCCCGGCATCGACGCTGCGCAGCAGGCGCGCACCGGCATCCAGGCACAGCACCGCGGCCAGCGCCATCGGCACGTCCGGCACCGCCAGCATGCCCAGCGTGGCCGACAGCGGCATCAGCAAGGTCAGGCTGCCAGCCTGCCAGCCGGCGACATTGCCGAACCAGCGCGTTGCGATGCGCGATACCGCCCATGGCAACCACGCACCGATGGCCAGGAACGGCAGCCGCAATCCCAGTACATGGTGGCCACCGACTTCCACGCCCAGCCGCGCCAGCCACGCGGTCAGCCCTGGCAGGTCCGAATAGGCCGCCGCCAGATGCTGCCCTTCCTGCCAGTAGAACGCCTCGTCGACGAACAACGGCAGGCGCGCGGCCACGACCAGCTTGACCGCCGTGACCAGCGTCCATAACCAGAGAAATATCGTGCGTGCGCGTTGTTCGCCTTGCATTGCTCTATAGAATCGAAGGAAGACCGAGCCAGAGACGACGATGGAATCCACGCCCCCGATGTCCAGCATGCTAACCGATGAACTGCGCCAGGCCCTCCAGGACGCGCAACAGCAGGTCAATGCACTCGTACTGGGAAAATCCCATGAAGTACGCCTGGCGTTCGTGGCGCTGCTTTCCGGCGGCCACCTGTTGATCGAGGATCTGCCCGGCCTCGGCAAGACCACGCTCGCCCATGCGCTGGCATCCAGCCTCGGCCTCGGCTTCCAGCGCGTGCAGTTCACCTCCGACCTGCTGCCGGCCGATGTGCTGGGCGTGTCCATCCTCGATCCGGGCAGCCGCGAGTTCGCCTTCCATCCCGGCCCGGTGTTCACCCACGTGCTGCTGGCCGATGAAATCAACCGCGCGCCGCCACGCACGCAGAGCGCGCTGCTGGAAGCGATGGCCGAACAGCAGGTCACCCTCGATGGCCAGACCCATGCCCTGCCCGATCCGTTCTTCGTGATCGCCACGCAGAACCCGGTCGATCTCTCCGGCACCTTTCCGTTGCCGGATTCGCAGCTGGATCGCTTCCTGCTGCGGCTGGCGATGGGCTACCCGAACGTGGAGGCCGAGCGCGAGCTGCTGCGCGGCGTGGACCGTCGCGACCTGATCGCGCGCGCCACCCCGCGCCTGGACGACATGCAGGTGCGCCGGCTGCGCGAGGCGACGCTGCAGGTACACGCCAGCGATGCGCTGGTCGATTACGTGCAGGCCCTGCTGACCCGCAGCCGCCAGCATGCCGGCGTGCGCGTAGGTCTGTCGCCACGCGCCGGGCTGGCTTTGCTGCGTGCGGCCAAGGCGCATGCGCTGCTGCTGGGCCGCGGCCACGTGGTGCCCGAAGACGTGCAGACACTGTTCATCGGCGTGGCCGGACACCGCCTGGTCGGTGAGGCCGAAGCATCGTCGGGGCCGGCGCTGGCCAAGGCGATCCTGCAGACCGTCCCGGTGGATTGACCATGCCCGCGTCGTCGCCGCGGCAACGGCTGCAGGCCCTGGTCCGCCCGCGCCACCCCGGCCCCCTGCCACAGCGCCTGGACCGTCGCCGCATCTACGTGCTGCCGACCCGCTTCGGCCTGTTCGTGGCCGCGTTGCTTGCCGCCATGCTGCTCGGCGCACTGAACTACAACAACAACCCCGCACTGCTGCTGGCACTGCTGTTGGCCGGCGCCGGCGTAGCCAGCATGATCAGCGCGCACCTGGCGCTGTCCGGCCTCAGCCTGGAGGCGATCTCGGCCGAGCCGGTGGCCGCCGGGCAGACGTTGCGCGTGCGGCTGGCGCTTTCCCAGCAGGAACAGCGCCTGCGTCCCGGCCTGCAGCTGGAGCACGAGCAGGCGCGCGCGTGGACTTCGGTACCGGCCGCCGGGCGCGTCGATGCCGAACTGGAACTGCCGACCCGCCAGCGCGGCTGGCTGGACCTGCAGCGGATCCGGATCTCCACCACCCAGCCGCTGGGACTGGTGCGCGCATGGGCCTGGTTCTGGCCGGACCAGCCACTGCTGGTGTACCCGCATCCCGAAGCGCAGGGGCCGGCACTCCCCGAGCAGGGCAGCGATCCGCTGCACAGCCGGATGGATCCGGTCGGCGAGGAACTGCACCAGCTGCGTCCCTATCGTGCCGGCGACCCACGCCGCAGCATTGCCTGGAAACACTCCGCGCGCCGCGACACGCTGCTGGTACGCGAGTACGAGAAGCCGATCGGCATCGACGTGGCGCTGGACTGGCGCCAGCTGCATGGGCTGGGTACCGAAGAACGCGTGGCACGGCTGGCGCGCTGGGTCGACCTGGCCGAGCGCCAGGGCCGCCGCTACGCGCTGAAGCTTCCCGGACAACCCGTGCTCGGTCCCGCGCTCGGGACCTCGCATCATCATCTGTGCCTGCGCGCACTGGCGTTGGTGGCGCATGACTGAGTCGACCGCGCTGCTGGATCGCCATGCACGGGGCTGGACGCTGGCCAGCACCGCGCTCGCGCTGCTGCCGCTGCTGCTGCAGCTACCGCCGATCCTAGCCGGCACCATCGCCGCCACCGCGCTGTTGACCGCCGTGGTGTCGCGCCGTGGCCTGCTGCCGATGCCGCTACGCCTGCTGCTGGTGATCGCGATGCTGGCGCTGATCTACCTGCAGATGGGAGCCCGCCCCGGCCGCGATACCGGTTGTGCGCTGCTGGCCGCGATGCTGGCGATCAAGTCCAGCGAACTGCGCTCGCTGCGCGATGCCCGCAGCCTGCTCGGCTTCGCGCTTTTCGCTCCGTTCGCCGCCTTCCTGCTTGACCAGGGGCCGTTGACCACCGTGCTGGCCACGCTCGCCGGTACCTGCGCGCTGCTCGCCCTGCAGCGGCTTGCACAGGCCGAAGGCCAGGCGACACCGCCACCGTTGCCCGCACAGCTGCGTGGCGTGGCGCGCCTGCTGCTGCTCGGGCTGCCGCTGGCGATGGCGACGTTCTGGCTGTTCCCGCGCTTGTCGCAGCCACTATGGGGGCTGCCCGAACGTGCCGTGGCTCGGCCGGGACTGTCCGACAGCATGGAACCGGGCCAATGGCTGGACCTGATGGCCGATGATGCGCCGGCGCTGCGCGCGCAGTTCAATGGTCCGGTACCGGACGCGGACCAGCGTTACTGGCGCGGCCCGGTGTTGACCCGGTTCGACGGCCGCCGCTGGGAACGCGACCGCCGCAGCGAGCAGGACACGCCGGCGACGGTAGAGCCCGGTGCGCAGCGCTGGGACTACACCATCGACTACGAACCCACCGATCGCCGCCAGCTGGTTGCGCTGGACCTGCCTGGCGGCGCACCACCGGGCACGCGCCTTGATGCCGACCACAGCCTGGTCAGCGAGCGGCCGTTGGCCGCATTGACGCGCTGGCACCTGCAGTCCTCGCCGCCGCGGGTGTTCGCCCCCACGTTGTCGCGCTGGCAGCGGCAGGTCGCCCTGCAGCTGCCAGCGGATCTGAACCCACGCACCGCAGCACTGGCCCGGCAATGGCGCGCGGCCGCCGGCGCCGATGACGCAGCGCTGATACGCCGCAGCCTGGAATGGATCCGCGCCGAGTTCGCCTACTCGCTGGACACGCCGCTGCCCGGACGCAACGCGGTGGATGAGTTCCTGTTCGAACAGAAGGTCGGCTTCTGCGAACACTTCAGTTCCGCGTTCGTGGTGCTGATGCGCAACGCGGGCGTGCCGGCGCGCGTGGTCACCGGCTTCGCCGGCGGCGTGCGCAATCCGCTTGGCGATTACTGGGTGGTGCGGCGCATGGATGCCCATGCGTGGGCCGAGGTCTGGCTGGAGGGGCGCGGCTGGGTGCGCGTGGATCCCACCGCTGCCGTTGCGCCCGAGCGCATCTACGACACGCTGGAGAACCGCCTCGGCGTCGGCGCCGGCGGCGCGGAGCTGGCATGGCTGCAGACCGGCCAGACGCTGGACTGGCTGCGCCGTGGCTGGAACGACCTGGTGCTGTCCTTCGATGCCAGCCGCCAGCAACAGCTGCTGCGTCCATTCGGCGTGCCCGACCTGAAACCCAGCCAACTGATCGCCGGCTTCGCGCTCGTCGCGCTGCTGGTGCTGGGCGCCATGGCGTGGGTACTGGCACGCGGCGAACGCGAGCGCGACCCGCTGCTGCGTGCCTGGCACCGTCTGGGCCGCCGCTATGCGCGGCTGGGATTGGGCCGCGAACCGGCCGAGCCTGCGCTGGACTGGGCACGTCGCGTCGATGCGCAACGGCCCGATCCTGCCCTGCTTTCACTCAGCCAGCGTTTCGTCCTGGCGCGCTACGCTGGCACTCCCGCCGACCTCGCTTCATTATTGGGCGATCTGCGCAGGCATCGCCCGAACTCCGGAGCCTCATCATGAACATCAAATTGCTGTTTCCCCTGGCCGCCTCGCTGGCGCTGGCCGCCTGCGCGACGGCTCCCAAGCCGCTGCAGGGCCAGTTCAGTGCGGTGACACCGCGCGATTCGGTATCGACCCAGCAGGTCGGAACCCCGGTGCGCTGGGGTGGCCGGATCATCGAAACCCTGCCGGCGCAGGGCGAAACCTGCTTCCAGCTGATCTCGCGCCCGCTCAATGCCAGCGGCCGCCCGAGCACCACCTCCAGCGATGCCAGCGATGGCCGCTTCGTTGCCTGCCGCGCCGGTTTCTATGACCCGGCGGTATTCGAAGAAGGCCGTGACGTGACCTTCATCGGCCGCATCGACGGCTACCAGAACACCAGGATCGGCGAGTACGACTATCGCCTGCCGAAGCTGGCCGCCGACGTGATCTACCTGTGGCCGGAACAGCGCCAGGTGGACGTGGTGCCGTATCCCTACGGCCCGTGGGGCCCGGGCCCGTACTGGGGCGGTTACGGTCGCTGGGGCTGGTGGTGAGATAACGCTGGCCGATAGCCGGAGCGCCCGGCTGCTGGCCGGATGACCGTTGAACGAACAACGCCGCCCCTGGGCGGCGTTGTTCGTTCCGCGAAGGCCATCAGGCCCCGCGCGTACCGAAATGCCCCAGCGGCGCGCCGGCCAACAGGTGCATGTGGATGTGGAACACCGTCTGGCCCGCGTCCTCGCGGCAGTTCATGACGATGCGGTAGCCGTTCTCGGCCAGCCCTTCCTGACGTGCATAGGCCGCTGCGGCCAGTACCAGCTTGCCGACCAGGGGGGCCTGTTCCGGCGTCAGGTCGTCCAGGGTGGCAATGACGTGATTCTTGGGAATGAACAACACGTGCACCGGCGCCTGTGGCGCGATGTCCTTGAAACCCAGCACCTCATCGTCTTCGTACACGATGGTGGCGGGAATTTCGCGCCGGATGATCCTGCTGAAAATGGTTTCACTGCTCATGCTGCTCGCTTCCTCCGTAGGTGCCGGTCGCCGTTGCCCCGGTGGGTACCGACGTTACGCCACCCTTGCTCCGGCGGGTACCGACCGTTGGTCGGTACGCCTTTAATCCCTCACTTCACCACGCGTACCGAATGCATGCGACAAGGTACCGCGGTCGACGAACTCCAGTTCACCCCCCAACGGCAGCCCCTGCGCCAGCCGGCTCGGCCGCACCTGCCGGCCCCGTGCCAGCTGCGCCAGATAGTGCGCGGTCGCCTCGCCTTCCACGGTCGCGCTGGTGGCGATGATGACCTCGTCGATCTCGCCTTCGGACAAACGCTGGTCCAGCTGCTCCAGCCCCAGCTCGCGCGGGCCGATGCCATCCAGCGGCGACAGCCGCCCCTGCAGCACGAAGTACACCCCGCGGAAGCCGGTCGCATTCTCGATCGCCAGGCGATCCGCCGGCGATTCCACCACGCACAGTTGGCTGCGCTCGCGGCTGCCGTTGGCGCAGGTCGGGCATAGCGGCGTTTCGCTGAAATCGCGGCATTGCCCGCAATGGCCGATGCGCTCCATCGCCTGGTCGAGCAACGCGGCAAGGTGCTGGCCACCTTCGCGCTCGCGTTCGAGCAGGTGGTAGGCCATCCGCTGGGCCGTCTTCTGGCCGACTCCGGGCAACACCCGCAGCGCATCGATCAATTGTTCAAGCAGGGGAGCAGGCATGGTCGGGCTTTGGTAGTGCGGGTCCATGACCCGCTGCCTCGTGTCAGAACGGCAGCTTCATGCCCGGCGGCAACTGCATGCCGGCCGTCGCCGAACCCATCTTCGTCTTGGATTCGGCATCGATCTTGTTCGACGCATCGTTGAACGCAGCGGCCACCAGATCTTCCAGCATTTCCTGGTCGCCCAGCAGCGACGGATCCAGGCGCACCTTGCGGCACTCCTTGGCACCGGTCAGGGTCACGCTGACCATGCCGCCACCGGCGCTGCCGGTCACTTCCAGCCGGGCGATTTCTTCCTGGGCCTTCTGCAGGTTCTCCTGCATCTTCTGGGCCTGCTGCATCATCTGGGCGATATTGCCGCGCATCGTTCTCTACTCTTCAAAGGGACGGATGGAATCGGACACGAGCCGGGCGCCGTGCTGCTGCATCAGCACCTGCACTTCCGGATCGGCCAGGAACATGGCTTCGGCCGCCTGCTGGCGCTCGCCGCGCTGGCGGTCGGAGCGTTCATGCAGGGTCTCGGCCGGCGCTTGGGTGGTCTCCACCACGATCTTCGGCGTCGAACCCAGGGCCTTGGCCAGCACGTCGGACAATGCGGATATCGCACCCTCCGAACGCAGGTATTCAAATCCGGGCGAAAGGCCCAGTTTCAAGGTGCCGCGCTCGAAGCTGAGGAACGCGGCATTGGCCGCCAGCAGCCGCGAGGGACCGCTCAGGCCGCTGCCGGCCACCAGCTCCAGCCAGTCTTCGGCGCAGGCGAGCACGGAGAGGGTGTCCGACGCACGCGATGCAGCCACCGGCGTGGCCGGCGCGATGGCAATGCCGTCGGCACGGAACGGTTTTTCAGCCGTCGGCGATGGAGACGCGGACGACGGTTCCGCGAGCGGCTGCCACGGCGCCACCATGGCCGCGTCGGGGCCGGCAAGTTCGGCCGCCAACGCTTCATCGCGATCGTCGTCGGCATTGACCGGCGCGTGTTCCCATGGCGGCAGATCGGCCTCTTCCGCCGCCGCTGGCCTGGAGGGGGGGGCCGACGGCGCTGGTGCCTGCGTGGCAGCCTGGGCAGCAGGCCCGGCCATCGGCCGCGCAGGTTCTGCCGCGGCCGCGGTGTTGTTCGAGGACGCGGCGGCAATACCCGGCCGCCCCGGGTCGGCGTCATTGCTGCCGCCGCCGCTGGTGGACGTGCCACCGCTGCCTTCAGGGGTACCCGGAACCGCCGGAACCGCGGCTGCCGGACGGAACGCCAGCATGCGCAGCACGGCCATTTCGAAACCAGCGCGCGGGCTTGGCGCCAGCGGGAGGTCACGACGGCCATTGAGGGCCATCTGGTACCAGAGCTGCACCACTTCCACGCGCATGCGCGCGGCGAACCCTTCAAGGTCGAGGCCATCGGCAGCCATCGCGCCGGGCACCAGCTGCTGCACCTGGATGCGGTGCAGCGCATCGGCCAGCGCGTCCAGCACGCCGCTCCAGTCCGGCGAGAATTCGGCCAGCGTCGCCACCACCTGCAGCAGGCGTTGGCCATCGCCTTCGGCGAGCGCTTCCAGCATTGCCGCCACCTGGGTGCGATCGACGGTGCCGAGCATGGTGCGCACCACGTCTTCGCGCAGCGCGCCGCCGGCGTAGGCGATGGCCTGGTCCAGCAACGAAAGGCCGTCGCGCAGGCTGCCGTCAGCGGCCTTGGCCAGCTGCACGATGGCGGTTTCGTCGGCCTCGATTTCCTCGGCGGCGAGGATCCGCGTCATCTGGCCTTGGATCTGCTCCTCGTCCAGCCGCTTGAGGTTGAACTGCAGGCAGCGGCTGAGCACGGTGACCGGCAGTTTCTGCGGATCGGTCGTGGCCAGCAGGAACTTCACGTGTTCCGGCGGCTCCTCCAGCGTCTTCAGCAGCGCATTGAACGCGGCCTTGGACAGCATGTGCACTTCGTCGATCAGGTAGACCTTGTACTTGCCACGCGAGGGCATGTACTGCGCGTTCTCGATCACCTCGCGGACGTCGTCCACGCCGGTGTTGGACGCCGCATCGATCTCCAGCAGGTCGATATAACGCCCGGAATCGATGTCCAGGCAGGCCGGGCACTGCCCGCACGGGTCGGCGCTGGTGCCCTGCTCGCAGTTCAGCGATTTGGCGAAAATGCGCGCGATGGTGGTCTTGCCGACGCCGCGGGTGCCGGTGAACAGGAAGGCATGGTGCACGCGGCCGCTGTCCAGCGCATTGCTGAGCGCCCGGACCACGTGTTCCTGGCCCACCAGCTCGGCAAAACGCTTCGGACGCCACTTGCGGGCAAGGACGAGATAGGACATCAGGCCACCGTCTTCATCGGGACGTCCATTGTGCCATGCCTGCCCCGTCCCCCAGCCCGCGACTGCAGCCGCTTGTGTCCGGCTGCCCGGCCAGCTAGAATCTGCGACCCCTGCAGCGGTGTCATCGCTGGTTTCGGGGAAATCCGGAGAGGTGTCCGAGTGGTTGAAGGAGCACGCCTGGAAAGTGTGTAAGCGTCTAAACCGCGCTTCGGGGGTTCGAATCCCCCTCTCTCCGCCAGATAAATGAAGAAGCCGCCCACCGGGCGGCTTTTTCATGTCCGCTTCTGTAGTGCCGGTCGCTGGCCGGCAGCACCATCCTGCCACTGCAGTCGACCGGTCCGGATGGCTTGCCCCGGAGCGCCTCACCGGGGGCGGCTGCAGGATGCGCCCAGCCCCCCTTTCCGCCCGTCAAATGGGTAAAGTCGGATCCACACAGGGGACGGGGGAAGGACGCATGGATACGCTGCTGAAAGTAGTGCGCTGGGTGCTGGGACTGTTCCTCGGCTTCACCGCGTTTGGCGGGCTGGTGGCCGGAGCCTTTGTCGGGGCGCTCGTCATGCTGGGAGGCATGCTCATCGTCCTGCCTCCCTCAGGCGCCTGGATTGGCAGGTTTGTTGCTCCGGTAGCCCGCCATGGCGCAGCGATCGGCATCGGGCTGCTGCTCTGGCTGACCGGCATCGTCGTCACCGCCACCACCACCGAACCGAGTACGCCGGCAGCATCGAAATCCACCGCCAGCCGTCCCGCCACCCATGCCACGTCGACGGCAAAAGCGTCCAGGCCAAAGACCCCGGCGTCCTCCGCGAAAACGGATATCGCCACCAGGATCAGTCCGGATGCGGTGATGCTCATCGAAGGCGAAGGCTGGGACAAGACACGTCGCGAATGGGGCAGTGCCGGAATCAAACGCCTGAATACCGCGATGCCCAAAGTAGCGGAGAAAGTCGCGCGTACACCGGCTTGCGATCAGGTGGAACTGGTGGGCATTTCGGATCGAAGCAAGCCCAGGCAGATGGCGGTCTTCTATGTTGATTGCCGCAACGGCCAGCGCTTTTATGTCAGCGAGGCGGATCTGGCATCCGACGCAGCCATCGTATCCAGGAACGAGAAGACGGCGGCCATCAGCGATGCCAACGCGCTGCAAGCCTGCGAGGCCAGCGTCAAAGACCAGCTTACCTATCCGTTGAGCTTCAACCGGGATCTGATGAACACCCGCACGTATCGCGCGCCTACCGGCAACATCGCCGTGGAATTCACGTTCAAGGCCATGAATGCATTGGGCGCCGAGTTGCCGCAACGCGCCCGGTGCGTGATCGACGATACAGGCATTCACCCAGCCGAGATCAGCAATCGCTAGGCATCTGACCTGATCAACATCTGCTGATCATGGACCGCAGCGATATTACTGATCCAACCAACGCACAGCGCATCCATCCACCGCCCGCACCGTAGGGAAAATCCCTACAACCTGTCGGGAAAAACGAGATCCGCGTCTAACTTTTTTCAGCTATTCTTCACCCTGAACGGACACAGGGGGTCGGCGTGGCAGCCGAGCAGGATAAAGGCGCACTCTGGCGCCTGGATGGCGACGAGTGGCTCCAGCAAGACAATGATTTCCGCCTGGTGGCTGTCGATGGCCTGGAGCCTGCTGCGCAGCTGACCGACCTGGATTATCTGGCTGGTGCCCGTCACCACCCGGATGGCAACAGTTTTCTTCCTCGTCAGTTCGCCTTTTCTCCTGTGAGCGGCCGGCCGTTGCCTGCGGTCAAGGCGATGAACTGGCTGCCTCCATGCGCCGGCGACAACGGCCAGCGCGTCAGCGCAGGCGATGCGGATCAGGCGCTCGAAGATCTTCTGCTGCAACTGGACCAGCACTGGTCCGGCGGCAACGTGACCATGCAGTCCGGCGCAGAGCGCCTCAAACCGCCTGCAACCAACGGTCTGGTATTTTTCAGCGCCGACGCTGGCGGCTACCGTGATGCGCTGTTCGCGCTCGGGCGCGGTGGGGCACTGTGGCTGTGGCAGCGAGGCAGCGGTGAGTGGCTGCAGCTCAAGGCCAAGGGCGCGCAGCTCTCGCGCCACGCGTTCGAGCATTGGGCAACGGCCGTGGTGACCTTGCCTGGCGCCGTCGGCAGCGATGTCGTCCTGGCCGGGGAGCAGGGTGCGGATATCCTGCGCATCGATCCACTGCGCCTGACCTACGACGTGGACCGCCTGCCCGGCAGTGCCTTGGGTGCGCCTGGCCGACTCGACGAATTCGCATTGGTGCCGCAGAAGGCGGGGAGCGACTTCCGCATTGCCATCCGCACGTCCCGGGATGGCTGGTCGAACATACCGGTGACTGCAGGCGACGACGCGTTGGCCGGCAGCACGTTGGCGGCACCATTTACCTCCATCAACGGCACCGCGCTGGTGTGGATCGGCCAGCACGGTTGGCTGCAGGTTTCGCGCAACGGCGATGACCTGTCGGCCTCCTGGAATCGCTGGTCTTCCGGCCGCGAAGCGCGTCCGGTGCTTGGGCCGCCGTATCGTACCGGTGAAGGCGACTGGCAACTTCTGCAGGATGCGTCCAGTCGCTGGCATACGGTGCTGGTCGATGCCGGGATGCCGCAGGAACATCCGGCACCACGTGCTTCCGTCTGCACGGGCCGGCGGGTGTTCCAACTGGATGTGCCGGTCGATCGGCCCTGGGACCGCTATGACGAAGAGCGGCATCATGGCCCGAAGCATGTCCTCCATCCGTTCCTGGAAACCCGCCAGCGGCACATCCTGCTCGGCGTGCGCGTGCCCGACCAGCGCAAGGCACTTCTCTCGTTCTATGACAACGGCCAGCCACAGCAGGTCGAATACTGCATCAAGTCCGGCGGCAGGCCACATGTGTATGCACTGGAAACCGCGCGTCCATGGAATGCGCAGTGGTTCGTCCACGATGACGCCCTGTGGCTGTGGGTCGACGACCGCGGTGCCCTGATGCGCTGGAGCCGCCCATGACACGATCGATTGCGCGCCGCATCGCCACCACGCTGGTCCTGCTGCTGTTGTCCGGCCTCGTACAGGCAGCCGCTCCCCTGCGCCAGGCCTTCCTGGTGCAGAACTCCGGCTGGATGGAGCCGTTCTACTCCGATCCCGCATCGTCACTGAAGCCGCTGGTGACACGGCTGGCAGGCGCTGCGGCCGGTGATGGCGAAGTCGTGGTGGGACTGTTCAACCAGGCCGACGCTCGCCATCCGTCGCCGGAATGGATCTATCGCGGCCCAGGCAACCACGCCGGCCTGGCGCGGGCGCTTGGCAATGCCGGATTGGCACGCAAGCAATCCGGCGCATACGCGGATACGGACTTCAAGGAAGCGCTGCTCGGCGCGATCGAGGTGGGCCTGGAAGGACGCCCCGGCATCATCTGGATCGTCACCAACAACAAGAACAGCCCGAATAACAGCGCCGAAGTCGTGGCGCGCAACCGGGAGTTCTATCAACTGCTGCACGGCGAAGGAGCCATCGCCCGCATCGCCGCGTTCCCGCTGAAGATGCCGGTCAAAGGCGCGCATTTCCAGGCCAACGGCTTGATGATCTACGCGCTGGCGTATGGCGAGCCGGCCGGCACCGCCTTGCAGGACATCCTGCAGCGCCAGGCGATCGTTACGCTGCTGCCTTCGGGGCACGCCCGCCTCAAGCCGCTCACCGAAGCGGCGGTCCGGTTCACTCCGACCGGCGCCCGGCAGGAAGCCGGCATTGCTGCCGGACTGGCACCGGATGGGCGCACCCTGGTGCTGGCGTTCGATGCCGGCACCGCTGTCCGTACCGCGCATATCCAGGGGCGCTTCGAGAACCTGTTCGATCCGTATCGCATCACCAGCGCCCGCGCCACGCTGTCCACTCCGCCTGCGATCGGGCTGCAGGGCGAGCTTTCCACGAGCGCCCTGAAGGCTCTGGACCCGGGACAGCAGAGCGAAGAACTGACATTGTCGCTGAGCCTGCCTCCCCTGCCCTCGCAGTGGTCGCGCGAGGTGCTGCTGCGCAGCGGTTACCAACGCAGCGGTGCGATCGACGTACGCCTGGACGACCAGCAGCTGCAGGTGTCGCCGCCGTTCATCGCGCACATGGAAGCGTTGTTCCCGGGCGATGCCCTGCCCGACGTGTTCCTTCCTCCGGTGAAGGCAAGCAGTTCGGTAACGCGCATTCCCCTGCTGCTGCAGGTGGAGTACCCGGTATGGCCAGCCGTGGTGGTCTACGGCGGCGGGCTCCTCGCACTGCTTGGCCTGCTGCTCGCGGTCCTGCTGTTGGCCGGTTCCCGCAGCGTGGGCGTCATGGTGGATGGACAGCTTCGCCAGTACCGCCTGAAACCTTTCGCCAGCACGCAGGTGCTGGACGACAACGGTGACCGCATCGCCACACTCAAACGCCGCCTTACCGGCGCCAAGCTGGATGCGGTTCGCCCCGATTTCCCCATTCGCCTGCAATGACGGCATTTCCGCCAAGGAAGAATCATGACCCAGAAGAGCTCCCTGCCCGCCCCCGTGACCGATGCGCAACCCGCTGCCGACACTCCGGCGGAAAACGCCCCCGCCGCTGTTGAGCAGGGAACCCTGGCGCCATCCGGCAACTGGAATGTGTCCATCGGGGAACAGACCAACGGGCGCGATGCACTTATCGGTGGCGTCGTGCTGCTGGTGCTGGCCATCGTGTTCTTCGTGATCAAGAACGCGTACGCGAACTGGCGGGTCAAGGAACGCGTCGCCCCCAGCCGCGCCAACGCATCCGGCTGGTTCCTGTTCCTTGGCCTGATGGCCGTCGCCGCGGCCGCGGTGCTCGGCTTCGTCAATGCCGGTCGCTTTCTCGCGCCCCTGTATGTGCTGCCGCTGGGCGGACTGGCAGGGCTTTCGCTGATCGCGTGGTTGGCGACCTTCTCCGCCAAGCGCTGAGCCGGGAGGCCATCGATGAACCAGCCCAACGACACCCTCGCCGGCACCACGCCCGCCCCTGCCCCGATCACCGAGAAGATCCGGCCGACGCTGTTCATCGCCCTCGGCGGGACCGGCATGAAGGTGCACATCCGACTGCGCCGCCGCATCCTCAATTCCATCTGGGGCGGCAACGCGCGCGTGGAGAACATCGCGGATTTTCCCATCGCGCAGTTCATCAACTTCGATCTGGATGCAGGCGAAGTCACCCAGGACGGCAAGTCGGTGAAGACCGACATCATTGCCGAACAAGTGGCCTTCACCCCCGAAGAGAAGATCATCGAGCGGCTGGATCTCAACAAGTACACCCATTCCAACGATGAGCTGCAGCGTCATCGCGAGGTAGCGGAATGGTTCCCGCTGACGCCGGACAAGATCAACCAGCTGCAGATCGATCCGAGCAAGGGCGCCGGCCAGATCCGGGCGCTTTCGCGCCTGTATTTCTTCGACAAGTATCCGCTGGTGCGCGACAAGCTGCGCGACAAGCTGGAGACGCTGCTCAGCACCATCGGCTCGCGTTCGGAGAAGCTGAAGCGACTCGGCCTGGAAGTGGAACCGGGCAAGGTCCGCGTGGTCATCACGGCCTCGATCGCGGGCGGAACCGGCTCCGGATCGTTCCTGGACATGGGCTATCTCGCCAAGGCGATCCTCAAGGAGAAGAACGTCGACGGCAAGGTGGACCTGTACATGGTCCTGCCCGGCGGCTTCGTCAGCACCACCAACCCGGACCGTATCCAGGCCAACGGCTATGCCGCGCTGATGGAGCTGGAAACCGCCCTGCGCGGCAACCGGCTGGTCAGTCATTGGGATGCCGCGGACAACCTGCATATCGATCGCCGGCCTTACGACGACGTGTACGTGGTGGACAACACCAACGTTGCCATGGCCAAGACCAGCGACCAGGAAGACATCTACGAGATGCTGTCGGATGTGCTGTTCACCGACTTCACCTCGCAGGACTTCGCCAACCGCAAGCGTTCGGTCGCGGTCAACCAGAACCAGCACAAGATCCGGGCCTACTCCGTGCCGTTGCCGCGTGACTATGGCGATGACACCGAGCTGCGCTTCACCGCCAGCTATTCCGGCGTCGGCCAGGCCGTGCTGGATACCCAGGTGGACCAGCGCCAGAACGTGCGCATGAACCGCCAGGTGCAGGCGATGCTGAAGGCATTCTTCGGTATCGCCGGTGCACAGGTGCCGGGCAACCGGCCTACCGACAAGGAACGCGATGATTTCATGCAGGAGCAGTTGGCCGTGGCCACCCGCACCTTCACCGAGATCCCGCAGTTTCTTTCCCGCGGCGACCTGACCTCGGTGAACGGCGAGTTCACCCATTTCCAGATCGCCGACAACCTGCTGAAGACCAGCGGCGACGCAAGCGTCGGGGCGCAGATCGAGCAGAAGGTTGAAGCCGCGTTCCAGCGCCTCATGCAGGGCAGCGAGGATCGGGGGCAGTGGCCGGGGCACGTGCAGGACATCATCAAGCAGCTCGAGCGCGACACCCAGGGCAACCGGGTGGACAGCGCCGAGCGCAACCATGAGGTCCGCATCCGCGAAAACCGCCAGCAGATGTTTGCCGCCATCGTGAACGAGGATGAGCTGCCGGCACAGATCTTCCGTCGCCTCGATGACGATGAGCGCGGCGGCCTGGACTACACCCTGGCCCTGGTCGAGATGATCAAGGACCGCCTGGAGAACGAGGCGACGGGCATCGTCCCGGCCCTCGAGCGCAATGCCCAGCGTTTCACCGAGATCAGCGAGCGGTTGCGTAATGCCGAGCTCGCGCGCGAGTTCGAACGCCTGAAGGAAACGACCGGTCGCGGTCTGCTGGCCCGCATCAGCGGCAAGGAAAAGCAGGCCGATACGGTCCTGGCCCAGGTCAAGGAAACCATCCGCGACAGCCTGCTGTTCTACGTCCGTGCCGTCGCCTCGCGCGAGGCGGCGCAGCTGCTGCGCGACATTTCGGCCTGGCTCGGCCAGAAGGAAACCGTGGATGCCAACGGCCGCACGGTATGGAGCGGGTTCGTCGGCCGCCTGCAGGATGGTCGCCTGTCGGTGGAATCGCTGCTGCAGCGCGTGGACCGCGACATCGGCAAGATCGAAGCGGCCATCGCCGAGAAGCACGCCACCCTGATCGCGCTGCGCGCGCCCCAGGACGAGGAGACGGCGGCAACCGATCCCCAGGAATTCCGCCTGTGGGCCAAGGACGCCTTCAAGGACTTCGGTGGCTCGCAGGTCCTGTTCCAGAAACTGCTCAGCGACGACGGTGCCGAAGAACTGCTTGGCAAGCTGCGCAACAAGGCGGTCGCGCAGTTGCCGCAGGCGGATCAGCGCACCACGCCCGATCCGCTGGTGCAGGCCCTGGCCGCAATGACACCGGAACAGCTGCGCGAAACCTTCCGCCTGCTGATGCAGCGTGCGATGCCGTGGGTTCCGCTCAATCTCAACGGCGGCTTCGACATCTCCAAGGACCGCTATACCTGCCTGATCGGCGTAAAGGATTCCGCACAGTTCCGCCGCACCTACGGCGCGCTGCTGGAGCAGGCGCTGCCGCAGGGCATCGGCATGACCGCCGGGCAGATTTCGTTCGTGGAATCCGGCGTCGCCGGCAAGCTTGTCTGCTTCACCGAACTGTCCGGCTTCCCCGCGCCCGCGCTGACGCCGTTGTCGACCTACCAGGCTGCCTACCGCAAGGAGTCGATCGCGATCCCGCTGCATACCCACAAGCGGGTCAGCCAGTTCGTCCAGCCCATCCAGTTCTCCCAGGAACAGTACCGTCAGTTCGCGGAAGATTTCCGCCTGTATCTCAATGCGGTCGGCCTCGGCGTGCTCAAGCGGCGCACCGATGGCAAGTACGAGATCAGCATGGATGGCGACACCTTCAGCGTCGGCGACGAGTTCTCCGTCCGCCAGAGCGGCCTGGATGGCAACGACAAGCGCAACCTCGAAGAGCAGGTCCGGCAGCGCATCAGCTCGCTGCGTGAACCGCTGCAGCTGGCGATGTTGGCCGTACTGTTCCGCCAGTGCGCCAGCAACGCCTACAAGCCGCTCAAGCAGGAAGACCAGCAGGGACGCGAGAGCCTGAAAAAGCGCTTCCCCTACAAGCTGAGCGAGATGCTGGCACAGGACTATCGCAGCAAGCTGCAGCTGGCAGCCGGCGATGACAGCATCGCGCTGGAGGAACGTGCACAGGCCATGCTGGAGCAATGGACGCAACCGGTGCAGGGCTCCGCGGCCGACGTCTATGGCGATGAAGTGGCCAGCGACCGCAGCGACAAGCGGCAGGTGACCGAGGCGTTCTTCCGCATGGAACCCTCTCCTGCGCAAGGTATCGCGGGCGCGCCAGCCGCCATGCCCGGCGCAGGCGCACCGATGCCGCCTCCGCCGCCGGGCGCCGCGCCTCCACCTCCGACGGCCAACGTCCATCAGTATTACGTCGCCCACAACGGGCAGTCGCTGGGGCCGTACAGCGTGCAGCAGCTGCAGGCGTTTCTTGCCGGCGGCAACATCACCCGCGACAGCCTGCTGTGGCGCGAAGGCATCGCCTGGACGGCAGCACACCAGCTGGCTGAGCTGGCCCTGCTGTTCGGCGCGCCGGCTGCCCCGATGCCGGCCGCGCCGCCACCGCCGCCGGTGACCGTCGCCTGATATCGACCCCGCTCAATGACCAAGTCCCGTTCCACCCCCCTGACGTGCAGCAACACCGCGTGCGGCCATGCCCTGGCCGCCGCGGTGCCCTTCTGTCCGTTCTGCGGCTCCGCGCAGCCGGCCCGTCCTCCCGTGCGCAAGGGAAATGGAAAGGACGACGTGCGGGATGTGGCGCCACCCCAAGGCGGGTCACCTGCCCAGCCCCCGGCCCCGGCCCCGGCCCCGCCTCCGCCTCCGCCTCGGGAACCGAAGCCGAAGCAGCAGCCAGCGCCGGAACCTCCTCCGCCGCCGGTTCCGGTGCCGCCGGTTCCCGCGCCGCCAGAGGCTGGTTCGGCGGCATCCAGCCCCGGGGCGGTCGTCCCGCAGGGACGGGCACCGGCCAACCCGGTTTCCCCGGATCGCAAGCCGCGCGGTTGCATGCCCGTCATCGTTGGTGGCGTGCTGTTGGCCGCCGTCTTCTGGGCGGTATTCCTGCGCGGCGACGGCGAACCCACCCGTCCCTCGACACAGCAGGTGGAACAATGGCGTGCCGGGGTGGAATCGTGCCTGTCCCAACGGGATGCGGACTGCGCCGACGAAGCGCTGTCCCAGCTGCGTACGAGCGTACCCAGCGAATACTGGAGCGATCTGCTGCAGCGCTCCCAGCAGCTGCGCCAGCAACAGCAGCGCGAGAAGGAACAGGAAGCCGGGCAACAGGCAGAAGCCGAACGCAGGCAGCGCGTCCAGCAGCAGCAGGCCCTGGCGCAGGCTGAGCAACAGGCAGTGCGGGATCAGATGGCTGCCGCCGAAGCGGCCGCCGAACTGGCGATGCCCAATGTCCCCTCGGCAGCCGCCATCGCCGATCGCCCACCGCGCCTTGACCCGGAATCACAACGCCGCAATCCGGTGCATTATCCGCCCGCGGCAGCGCGGCGGGGCTCCGGTGGCACGGTGCTGCTGGACATCGACGTTGGTCCCAACGGCAGCCTGCTCAGGACAAGCGTTGTGCGCTCCAGCGGCGACCGCGAACTGGACCGTGCGGCGCAGGATGCCGCCAGGCGCTGGACCTACGAGCCAGCCACCTCGCGCGGCCAGGTTGCCTTCGGCACGCTGCGGTTGCCGGTCGAGTTCACGGCGCCGGACTCGTCGCCGTCGCGTGCTGCGGTTGATGATCGCTCGCCGGCCAGCGTGGATCCCCGCGCTCCCGAAGCAGGGCTGCTCGACAAGGCGCGCGCGGAACTGCGTGCCGGGCGCTTCGACGTGGCGCTGGCACTCGGTGAATCCGCATTGCAGATGAATCCGGCATCGACCGCCGCGCGCAGATTGATCGAGCAGGCGCGCAGCGAGCGCGAGCGGGTCATGAGCGAAACCACCATTGAATAACCGCAACAACTCCTGGGACATTCTGATGAAAATGGAACTTCTGTCTTTCCTGCCCGCTTCGCGCAATGTGCTGCTGGGCGTGGCCATCGCGGGCGTACTGGCCGGCTGCAGCACGGGTAGCATGACCCGCGGCGACTGGGGCAAGTGCATGGGCGCAATCGTATTGGGTGCCGGCGCCGGCGCCCTGCTGGAAGGGGAACGCGGCGCCTACGTCGGCGCTGCCGCAGGTATCGCCGCCTGCTTCGTGATCAATGCGCAGAGCAAGCGCACCCGCACCGCCGATGAAGTGGAAGCCGAATACCGCCAGCGCCACGCGCAGCTGCCGTCCACGCCGGAGCTCGTGCATTACCAGACCCGCGTTCCGGCCGGCACCGTGCGCCGCGGCGAGCCGTTGACCATCGTGTCGAACATCGAGGCCATCAGTGGCCGCAACGAACCCATCACCGAGGTCAAGGAAGTGATCGCCCTGTACGAGCCGGGCAACGACACGCCGTTCAAGACCGGCGAGAAGGTCGCCAGTGAAAGCGCTGGCAGCGGCGCGTACGAGAACAGCTTCACCATCAAGTTCCAGCCGAACATGCCGCAGGGTCGCTATACCGTGCGCACCGACCTGTTCGTCAATGGCGAGCGCCTGGACCAGGGTGACAACGGCATCCAGGTCGTATTCGATGGCACCGACCTGCTGCCGCTGCACGCTACGCTCGCCCAGCGCTGAACACAGTCGTCGGGCGCCGGGATGGCGCATCGCATCGGTTCTGGCTAACCCCGGCACCGATGCGCTAGAATGCGCGCCTGCCGCCGGACTTGCTCCGGCGTGCGGTCCGGCCGGAATGCCCACGCGCGATGCGCTGCTTCCGGTTCCGTGAACAGGTCGCCGCGATGGTGGCCACGTCTCTATGGCGGCCCCGTCGGCCCCTCGCGACGCTAGATCGAAAATCCCGCCAGGGCCGGAAGGCAGCAACGGTATCGATCGACGCGGGCGCCGAGGTCAGCCGGCGGGGTCGCCACCCTTTCAGCCCCCTGAAACGCGATGGGTGAGCAGAGCCCTTCCCGCATGGCAATCGACCGTTACGGCGGATCCTGCGCCAGCACATGCATCGCCGTTGGCGCGGCCAGCGGCACGCACTCGCCCGGTTCGGCCACGCGATGCCCGCGCGCGCGCAGCGCCTGCCCATCGGCCGCGCTGGCATAGTGGTAAAGCATCATCCGCGCCTGCAGCGCCGCGCTGTATTCGCGCTCCAGATCGTCCACGCCGGTGTGCGAGGGGTTGCCGTGCAGGCCGCAGTCGTGCGCGATCAGCTCGTTGTCATCGGCAAAGCGCGCCAGCATCTCCGGGATCGGCCGGGTATCCCCGCTCCAGGTCAACGCTCCTTTCAGGCGCAGGCCGTAAGCGGTCTCCGGCCAGTGATGGCGCACCGGAAATACTTCCAGCCGCACGCCTTCATGCCAGAACGCATCGCCGACCACGATCAGCTGGAACGCATCCCAGAAATTGGCACCGCCCTCGGCCAGCACGTTGGGATAATCCCCGATGCGCCTGTGCAGCAGCGGCACGACCGGTGCGGGGACGTACAACCGCACCTTGCCGCGACGCGGCCTGCTGAAATAGGTGTCCACGAACAGGCGCTCGAAGCCGGCCACGTGGTCCAGGTGCACATGGGTGACGAACAGCGCCTGCGGCATGCGGCCATAGCGCGTCTGGAAGGCGGTCAGGCCTTCGCCACCACAATCGATGGTCAGCCAAGGCTGTCCGTCGCACTCGATCACCGCCATCGGCGAACCCAGCTCCACCGCCGACGCGTTGCCGACGCCGAGGAAACGCAGCGACCAGTCCATCAGGTCCCCCGGTTCCAGGCGAGGTCGTAGGCACGCCGCAGGCGCGCGAAATCCTTCTGCACCTCATCCACGCTGCGCTCTCCGCGCAGCTTGAGCAGCGAACGCAGCAACCGCTTCAGGTTGCGCTCGCGCCATGCAGTGGCCGGGATGCGCTGCACGCCGCGGTCGAAATCGATCAGCCAGCCGTGGCCGTTGCCATCGAACAGGATGTTGTGTGCGTTGAGGTCGGCGTGGTCCAGCCCGGCGCGGTGGAAGCGCGCGACCAGCCGTCCGGCCTCTTCCCACGGCGCACCGCGGCCGGCGACCAGCGCGCGATCGGCCAGCGAGCGCACGCCTTCGATCCGTTCCATCAGGATGGCGCAGCGGTAGGTCATTCCTTCACGGACATAGAAGGCGGCCAGCGGGCGCGGCACCGGCAACTTCAGCGCGCGCAGTGCCCGCATCAGGCGGAATTCGGCGAAACTGCGGGTCTGCCCGGCACCGTGCCAGAGGTAGCGGTCCTGCACCAGCCGGGCCACCAGGCCGCCGCGCCGATAGTGCCGCAGCACGCAGGCCCCGAACGGCGCATCGACAAACCACGCGCCGCCGCGGCCGCCTTCATCGACCGGCCGCGCACGCTCGCCCCAGTGCTGCGGTGAAAACAGACTGGCCTCGGCTTGCCGCAGCCGTTCGCGGTCGAACAGAATGGCACCCATACCGCGACCTTCGCGGCAGGGCGTCAGCGCTTCATTGGCGTCGAATGCGACCATTCTTTCGAGTCTAACAACACCATGGCATCAACGTCCCCTTCCTTGTGCCTTTTGCGCTTGTCCGCGCTGGGGGACGTGACCCATGTCGTACCGCTGGTGCGCACCCTGCAGGCCGCCCGCCCGGGCGCCTCCATCCACTGGGTGATCGACAAGGTCGGCCTGAAACTGCTCGATGGCCTGCCCGGCGTGACCTTCCATGCCTACGACAAGAAGACCGGCGTGGCGGGCATGCGCGCACTGCGCCGCGAGCTGCCGCCGGGGCGCTTCGATGCCCTGCTGCAGATGCAGGTAGCCCTGCGCGCCAACGTGCTTTCGGCCTTCATACCCGCCCGTCGGCGCATTGGTTATGACCGCAGCCGCTCCAAGGACCTGCATGGGCTGTTCATCAACGAACGCATCCCGGACCGCCCCGGCATCCATGTGCTGGATGCCATCGGCAGCTTCTGCGAGCCGCTTGGCCTGCGCCAGGACACCGTGGAATGGGATCTGGCCATTCCACCGGACGCCCATGCATGGGCGCGCGCGCAGTGGGAAGATGACGGCCGGCCGGTGCTGATGATCTCGCCGTGCTCCAGCCACGTGCGCCGCAACTGGTATGCGGACCGTTACGCCGCGGTAGCCAACCACGCCAGCGCGCGCGGCTGGCGCGTGGTGCTGTGCGGGGGACGCAGCACGCTGGAGCGCCACACCACCGATGCCATCCAGGCCCAGCTGGTGCAGCCGGCGCTGGACCTGGTCGGCAAGGACACGCTGAAGCAGCTGCCGGCCCTGCTGGCCCGCGCGGCCCTGGTGATGACGCCGGACTCCGGCCCGATGCACATCGCCAACGCGATGGGCACCAAGGTGCTGGGCCTGCACGCGGCCAGCAATCCGCATCGCAGCGGCCCGTATTCCGACCGCCGTTACTGCGTGGACCGCTATGACGAAGCTGCACGGAAGTACCTGGGCAAGCCGGCCGATGCGCTGGCGTGGGGTACCAAGATCGAGTTCGACGAGGTGATGGAACTGGTCACCGTGGACGATGGCATCGCCGCCTTCGAACGCTACGTGGCCGACCACCTGGCCTGAGAAGGCGTGGCCTCGCGCGACTCAGCCGCGCGAGGTGTAATCCTTGTAGGACTTCTCTTCCACGTACGCCGAGCCGAGCGCCAGGTTGATCGCCTTCTTGATCCGCGCACGCTCATCGTTCTGCAGGTAGACGCTGCGCGCCAGCTCGATGAAGCGGGGGCCGAAATCGCCGGCGCGGTCCTGCAGGCGGATATCATCCTCGATGTCCCAGAGCCGTTCGTTGACGGCCTTCAGCTCCGCACGCAGCTGGGCGATATCCCTGCCGCCGGCCGGGTGCGCCATCCAGGTATTTTCCAGCGCGGACAATTCGGTACGCACGTTGGCCAGCTTGGCCTCGTCGCTGATGCGTTCGGCCTTGATCTGCAGGATGGAAATCTTGTCGAGCAGCTCGCCGAAGGCGACGGGGACGAGGATCTCGGCGGTCATGGGGGCACTCTCTGGAAGCAGAGATGGATGATAACGTGCCGGCCAGTGGCCGGCGTGTGGGCGCTGTTTACAGCCGGGACATGCATGCTAGGTTCGGCAGATTCAGGCTTCAGCGGGGGAGCAATGCCTCGGGTGTCGAAGATCGTTTCGTGGTCCGCCGTGGCAGTGGCTGTTGCTGCGCTTGCCTGGTATGTCATTCCCTCGCGCGAAATACGTCCGGCCGCTCATGCGGCGGCGAGGACGTCTCCCGAGCCCGCCGCTGAAAAGCCCCGGAAGGCCGCACCGCCGAGCCCCTTGGGAACAATCCGGGCGGATTCCTGGGCTCGTGCCGATGCGCTGGGGGCGGAAAGCAGATTTCTGGAGCTTCGTTCGCGCGCAGAGGCTGGCGACGTGATCGCACAGCGCGGCCTGGCGGAACTTTATCGGCGCTGCATACTGTTCAACCTTTCCCCTGCAAACACGTATTCGTTATTGGACCTTTTCGCGCGCACGCGTGGCATACCGGGGGCTTACGACGGCATCAAGAAACGCTTCGCGGCGACCTGTTCCGGCGTGGACGGTGGCCAGGTGATACCTCGGGTCGCCTACACCGACTGGTTCGAACAAGCGGCACGCCAAGGGGACACCTATTCCATGATGGCGATGGCGTCGGAGAACTGGCATTCCCTTGAAGCCGACGATTATCGGTTGCTCGCCCGCGAGGTGGTCGACTCGGCCGACCCGGAGGCCGTTTCTGCGCTGGGTGATCTGCTTGCCCTCGCGCCGGAGTCCGTTGACCTTGGCGAGTTCAGAGTGGTCGCCCCGAGCCCGTATGCGACCCTAGCCTGGGGCATCGTCGGATGCCGCATGGGCGCCGATTGCGGTCCGGAGTCCTATCGAATGGACTCGCTTTGTATCAATACGGGACTCTGCAATTCAGGCGATTTTGAGAGCGCAATCCGGACGGAAATGCTTCCTGTTGGCCAAGAGGAAGCTCTGGACAACGCGATAGACGCGGTCGAGCAGTTGTTTGGGCCACGCGTGGTAGACGGACTGCGCCCTGCCGCATGGCAGGAAAACCCCGGACATCCCAGGTAACCGTGCGTCCCATGGTCGGCGACCCGTGTGCGGCCGGCGGCGACCCGGCCTGAAGCATCCAGAGCCCCTTGGCAAGGGGCGGCGCCGACAGGCGCGGGGATCGGGAGGCACGGAGCGGGGCCCGCGGTTTGCGGCGCAAACCGGCGGCAGCGCGAAGCGCAGCCGCGCTCATACGCAAAACGCCCCTTGCGGGGCGTCTGGCGTATCTGGCGGAGAGGGGGGGATTGCTGGACGCCTCCATGCGTCCAGCCCCTTCGCGCGATGCGCGGCGGGGCCAGCCTTCGGCTGTCCGG
>Ga0160433_100125_pt1 | contig 69805 bp, 60 predicted proteins | sample HID1972K_E0MG_FD_108235 | JGI IMG/M metagenome (GOLD analysis project Ga0160433, IMG submission 108235) | Enriched pill bug-associated microbial communities from UW Madison campus, WI, USA - HID1972K_E0 MG | ecosystem: Host-associated > Arthropoda: Insects > Digestive system > Unclassified ...
AACGGAATAGTTCATTATGTCGGCGACTCAAAATTACGGCACTGGCCGTCGCAAGACCGCAACCGCTCGCGTTTTCCTGCGTCCGGGTACTGGTAACATCTCCATCAACAACCGTTCTCTGGACGCCTTCTTCGGCCGCGAAACCGCTCGCATGGTTGTTCGCCAGCCGCTGGAGCTGACCGAGACCACCGAGAAGTTCGACATCTACGTCACCGTTATCGGTGGTGGTGTCAGTGGTCAGGCCGGTGCTATCCGTCACGGTATCACCCGTGCACTGATGAGCTACGACGAATCCCTGCGTGGCGCTCTGCGTCGTGCTGGCTTCGTTACCCGTGACGCTCGTGAAGTCGAGCGTAAGAAAGTGGGTCTGCGTAAAGCACGTAAGCGTCCTCAGTACTCCAAGCGTTAATTCGCTTCGGCAGTCAGAAAAAGCCCGGTTCCGGAAGGAACCGGGCTTTTTTTATGGCTTGAACTAACCTCTCAAACATATCCGTGACAACTCACCGCATAGACGCAGGTCAAGCATTGCACGGGTTGTAGCCTGTTGGCGGGGTAATCACCTTGTCACTGTGTGGTTTTTTTATTTACCATGCGGCCAATTTTTAGTGCTACAGACATTACTCAATTAGATGCCTGTTCGAACAGGCCACAATGCTGAGGGGAGAGGACTGAATGAGCAATGACGGCGTCAACGCTGGCCGACGTCGCTTCCTCGTGACCGCCACGTCCGTGGTGGGTGCAGTGGGAGCGGTGGGGGCGGCGGTCCCGTTCGTAGGGTCATGGTTTCCCAGTGCCAAGGCGAAGGCCGCAGGCGCGCCGGTCAAGATCAATATCGCCAAGGTCGAGCCGGGTCAGCAAATGGTCGCGGAATGGCGTGGTCAGCCGGTATTCATTGTGCGGCGAACGGAAGAGATCCTCGGCAACCTGAAGAAAATCGCCAGTGAGTTGTCAGATCCTGAATCCAAGGCGTCCGATCAGCCAGCCTACGTCAACCCTGAAAACCGCGCCATCAAGCCTGAAATCCTCGTCCTCGTTGGCCTGTGCACTCACCTGGGCTGTTCGCCCACGTTCCGTCCCGAAGTAGCCCCTGCCGACCTGGGCCCGAAATGGCTCGGTGGCTATTTCTGCCCTTGTCACGGGTCGCATTACGACATGGCAGGTCGCGTGTACAAATCGCAGCCGGCGCCGCTGAATCTGCCGGTGCCACCGCACTCGTACGAATCGGACGATGTCATCGTCGTCGGCGTCGATCAGGAGAACGCGTGATGAGTAAGTTCATGGATTGGGTTGACGCCCGCTTCCCCGCCACCAAGCTGTGGGAAGATCACCTGAGCAAGTATTACGCACCAAGGAACTTCAACTTCCTGTATTTCTTCGGCTCCCTGGCGCTGCTGGTGCTGGTCAACCAATTGGTCACCGGGGTCTGGCTGACCATGAGTTTCACCCCTTCGGCCGAGGAGGCGTTCGCCTCGGTCGAATACATCATGCGCGATGTGGAGTACGGCTGGATCTTGCGCTACCTGCACTCCACCGGCGCTTCGGCGTTCTTCATCGTGGTCTACCTGCACATGTTCCGGGGTCTGCTCTATGGCTCCTACCAGAAGCCCCGCGAGCTGGTCTGGCTGTTCGGCATGCTGATCTACCTGGCGCTGATGGCCGAGGCCTTCATGGGTTATCTGCTGCCGTGGGGGCAGATGTCCTACTGGGGCGCACAGGTGATCATCTCGCTGTTCGGTGCAATCCCGCTGATAGGTGACGACCTGACCCAATGGATCCGCGGTGACTACCTGATCTCGGGCATTACCCTGAACCGTTTCTTCGCGCTGCACGTGATTGCCCTGCCAATCGTCATTCTCGGCCTGGTGGTGCTGCACATCCTGGCGCTGCATGAAGTGGGCTCGAACAACCCTGACGGCGTCGATATCAAGAAGCACAAGGATGAGAACGGCGTGCCACTGGACGGCATTCCCTTCCACCCGTACTACACGGTCAAGGACATCGTCGGTGTCGTGGTCTTCCTTTTCGTGTTCTGCGCCGTGGTGTTCTTCTTCCCGGAAATGGGTGGTTACTTCCTGGAAAAACCCAACTTCGAGCAGGCCAATGCCTTCAAGACCCCCGAGCACATCGCACCGGTCTGGTACTTCACGCCGTTCTACGCGATCTTGCGCGCGGTGCCCGACAAGTTGCTCGGTGTCATGGCCATGGGCGCTGCGATCGCCGTGCTGTTCGTCCTGCCCTGGCTTGACCGCAGCCCGGTACGATCGATGCGCTACAAGGGCTGGATGAGCAAGGTAGCCCTGCTGCTGTTCTGCGTCGCCTTCGTCATCCTCGGCGTGCTGGGGGTACAGGCACCGACGCCGGGCCGCACCCTGCTGTCACAGGTCTGTACCGTGCTGTATTTCGCCTATTTCATTCTGATGCCGATCTATACCAGGCTCGAGAAGACAAAACCGGTTCCGGAAAGGGTGACTGGCTGATGAAAAAGCTTATTGCAGTAATGATCCTGGCAGTGATGCCCGGCTTTTCCTTCGCAGCCGAGCACGCTCTGGAACTGGGCAAGGTCGATGTCGACCTGAGCGACAAGGCCGCCCTGCAGGACGGTGCGCGGACCTTTGCCAACTATTGCATGGGCTGCCACAGTGCCAAGTTCCAGCGCTACGAGCGTGTTGCCGATGACCTGGGGGTTCCCCACGAGCTGATGCTCGAGAAGCTGGTGTTCACCGGTGCCAAGATTGGCGATCACATGAACATCGGCATGCAGGCGAACGATGCCAAGGCCTGGTTCGGCGCCGTGCCACCCGACCTTACCCTGGTTGCGCGGGTGCGCGGCGACGACTGGCTGTACGGTTACCTGCGCAGCTTCTACGAAGACACATCGCGGCCTTTTGGAGCGAACAACAAGGTGTTCCCCAACGTCGGCATGCCCAACGTGCTGGTGGGCCTGCAAGGCAATCAGGTGATTGGCTGCAAGCAGGTGCAGGCCGTGGTCGACGGCAAGAAACAATTTGACCCATTGACAGGCAGTCCTTTGACCCATGAAGCCTGTGACCAGCTGACCATCGAGCCGAATTCCGGTACCCTGACGCCAGAGCAGTTCGACGAGAAGGTCAAGAACCTGGTGACCTTCCTGGCCTACTCGGCCAACCCGGTCAAACTGGAGAGCCAGCGCATCGGCACTTATGTGCTGCTTTACCTGGCTTTCTTCTTCGTGTTCGCCTACTTGCTCAAGCGCGAATACTGGAAGGACGTGCACTGATCACGCAGTAGTTTCTGGTAGTTGAATGCGCCCTGTGGGCGCTCCTGTGCAAGCAGGGGTGGCCGCAGGGCGCGTTTGCATTTGTATCTCTCAAGAATGTCGTTCTGAAACCCCTGCGAGGAGGACCACCATGGGCGTGACCAACAGGTTAGCCTGCTACTCCGACCCCGCTGACCATTATTCTCACCGGGTGCGCCTCGTTCTCGCCGAGAAGGGCATCAGTGTGCAGATCATCGATGTCGATGCCAGCCGCCTGCCCCCGAAGCTGATCGAAGTGAACCCTTATGGCAGCCTACCAACCCTGGTCGATCGTGACCTGGCGTTGTACGAATCGACCGTGGTGATGGAATACCTCGACGAGCGTTATCCGCATCCTCCCTTGCTGCCGGTCTATCCGGTAGCGCGGGGCAACAGTCGGCTGTTGATGCACCGCATCCAGCGTGACTGGTGTGCTCTGGTGGATGTCATCCTCGAGCCGCGCAGCAAGGACAGCGCGCGTACCCAGGCGCGCAAGGAGCTGCGCGAGAGCCTGACGGGTGTATCGCCGCTGTTTGCGGAGATGGCCTGTTTCATGAGTGAGGAGCAAAGCCTGGTCGATTGTTGTCTACTGCCCATACTCTGGCGTCTGCCGGTACTGGGTATCGAACTGCCGCGGCAAGCCAAGCCGCTGCTTGATTATATGGAGCGACAGTTTGCCCGCGAAGCCTTCCGGGTGAGCCTGTCTGCTGTTGAACGTGAAATGCGCAAGGTTTAAGAAGGAGCTGTTGATGAACTCCAGTCGCCCTTATCTGGTACGAGCACTGTACGAGTGGATCGTCGATAACGATTGCACCCCCCATATGCTGGTCAATGCCGAATACCCGGCGGTCCAGGTGCCCCAGGGTTTCGCCAGTGATGGCCAGATCGTCCTGAACATCTCTCCCAGTGCGGTGCGCCAGCTGCACATGGATAACGACGCCGTGAGCTTCGAGGGGCGCTTCAGTGGCGTGGCCCACACGCTCTATGTACCGATCAGTGCGATCCTGGGTATTTATGCCCGGGAGAACGGCCAGGGCATGGTCTTCGAGCTCGAGCCGCCGCTGATGGAGAGCGACGAGCTGGAAGAGGAAGAGGTCGAGCCGGATGACGATGGCCCGCCGACTGGCGGCAGCCAGCCGCCACGTCCCACTGGCCGGCCTAGCCTCAAGGTGGTCAAGTAACAAAAAGGCGATCCTTGCGTTCTTTGCAGCGTAGTTTGATCTACCAAAACTACTAAAAGCCCTCCCTTTCGAGGGCTTTTTCTTTTCTATAGCTAGCAATCTTGACAGCTCTAAACCTACTACCCATTCCCTAAATCTACCGATTCTGGTACTGCACCTAGTCTCGATGCCTTATTGGCATGGTCGGGAGACCAGCTCCAGGGAATCTGAAAAACCATCATGGCCCATCCTCATCTTACTGGAGTGGCGGCTTTCTGTTGGGGCAAGCTTTGTGAGTCACGAGCCCTAGCTTTGTTACAGCCTCGCTACGCATGCGTCTAAGGGTTGCTTCCTCTTGGAGCATGGCTCATCAGATCCTGTGCGGTCTTCCAAAAGCTCTGAGACACCGAACACCTGGGTTTGAGACGGGCTATTGATCCCATCTAGCTCGCTTATCAGCAGCCGCCGGTCGGTTGGGCTAGGCTGCGTGCCTCTCTTCGGATCCTCACATTGGGACGAATTGGAAAGCCCATGCTATGATCTAGTCCACTCCTTCACATGATGAAGCCCTTTATAATCATAGCGTTTAAATGACAATGGACGAATTCAGCAAAGTAAAATCAGATTTAGTCCAGGTCGCCCGGTTGGCTTTGAGCGAGAAGACGGAGGATGTCCGGCTCTTCGTCGCGCGCCTCGTTAGGCAGTACCGAGGAGGCCAGCCCGAACTGGCTGAGCAGCTCGACAAATACCTGCGGACCATCGCTCCAGGCGGTGCAGGTCACTACATGCGTCGTGACGCTCCTACAAAAATTGAGGAGGCGACTCTGCCGGTGGACAACGAGTCCCGGTTGTCTCTCCTCAAAGTCTTCAATGACGGACCAGAGTATCCGGCGCCCCTGCTGGACGAGATGGTCAAAAATTCGCTCGCTCAGCTGATCAAAGAAAGAAAACAGATCAAAAAGCTGACAGCGTTGGGCTTGCAGCCTACCAAGTCATCCGTCTTTGTCGGAGCTCCTGGCGTTGGAAAGACCATCACAGCGCGTTGGATAGCTGCGCAGTTGGGGGTGCCTCTCTTCGTTCTCGATTTGACGGCTGTGATGAGCAGCCTGCTCGGTAAGAGTGGGGCTAACCTCAGAGCTGCGCTCGATTACGCCAAACGGGTACCGTCGGTGTTGTTTCTGGATGAAATCGATGCCATTGCCAAACGTCGCAGCGACGACAGCGATGTAGGCGAATTGAAGCGTCTGGTAACCGTCATTCTTCAAGAAGTCGATGAATGGCCGGCTACAGGATTGTTGCTTGCAGCAACCAACCACCCTGAACTGATCGACCCCGCTCTGTGGAGGCGTTTTGATCTCACGATTGCGTTCAAGGCTCCCGATGCTGAGGCGGTAAGACTTGCGATCAAGCGATTCCTTGGGCCTGATTTTTCATACTTTGAGAAATGGGTTGGGGTGATTTCTTACGCGCTGCAAAATCAATCATTCAGCGACATCGAGAGAGAAATGCAGCGTTTCCGTCGTTCACTCGCACTGGGCACGGGCAGCGCTGAGACGCTGATTGAAGATCTGGTTCGGCAGAGGACTCCGCATTTGGAGAGGGCTGAGCAGATTGAGTTTGCCGTAATGCTGGACAGCGACACATCGCTTTCGCAGCGGGCTATTCACGACATTACTGGCGTCAGCCGAGACACGATCCGCAAGCACAGGAACGCGGCGCCAACCACTGTTAAGCGATCTCCACGGACGAGTACAACTGCATGAGCCAAACGAATTTTCTGATTGGTCGAGGCGAGCTTCTAACCCAGAGCATCAAAGGTGTTGGTAGAAAGATAGAGAAGGCAGACGCTTATACATTTGAGCGCGCGCGGGAGCGTCTAACGGAACAGGCAGAGAATGCATCCTCTTCGCTGGATAGCCTGTCGCAAGCCGCATGTCCCCAGGATTTTGGTGTGGCCAGGTTGGTATTGAACCCCAGCTACATCGCGAAATCCTTCTTCCCGGCCAATTTGTTTCGTGCTGTCGGCTTGGAATCTATTGGGAGTCGCAGCATTAAGGTCACACCTGAAAGCTGGACCCGCAAGGTAGCTCCAAAGGAGACCTCGACTACAGAAATTTTCGTTGCCGGTAAGCGAAAAGCGTTTCGCGCGTTCAGTGACTGGATGAACAGTGTTGAGGCGGATTCGGATGAGGCCACGGAGCTGACGCGGATCGAGAAAATTTCTGCCTTTGAGCCTGATGAGCGTGTTGTTAACCCAGGGTCGGCGGAGGATAGGTATTTCGAATGCGGCATTCACATGCTGCCGGATCAGGACAGCAGCTTCATTCAAAATGCGTTCATCCAATTTGCATCTGAGAAAAATCTCATCGTGCATTCCGAGCTGGGTTTCGAGGTCGGAAACCTGTGGTTTGTGCCTGTAGAGGGTTCGCAGCCAGCAGCTCTCGAGCTTTCGGAATTCGTCTTTGTCCGGGTCCTGCGACCTGTTCCGAAAATGCGCGGTCTTTTGCCAACCACTAAGCGCAGTGGACCGACTGTTGGATGCACATTGCCAACGCAGCCGCCGTTGTCGTCTGACCCGCGGGTTGCGATTCTCGATGCTGGCCTTCCCGAAGATCATGTGTTGGGCCGCTGGCTGCGGAGCTACAGGGTATTGGATGAAAATGCCAGTAATGACCCCGAAGGGCCTGAGCACGGTCTTGCCGCAACGTCGGCTTTCTTGTTCGGCCCCATTGAGCCTGAGGGGCAGGCGGCCAGGCCATATTCCTTTGTCGATCACCTGCGGGTACTGGATGAAGGCGCAAGCCTTGAAAATCCCCTGGAACTCTACCGTACGCTCGGCCACATCGAAGAAGTGCTGCTGTCCCGTCAGTATGAATTCATCAATCTCAGTGTCGGCCCCGACGTAGCGATTGAGGATGATGATGTGCACGCATGGACGTCGGTGATCGACAATTTGCTCAGTGACGGCAATACCTTCATGACGATTGCCGCTGGGAATAACGGCGCAAGAGACTCGATTGTTCAGTTGGACCGAGTGCAGGTACCGTCTGATTGTGTGAACGCTGTTACAGTCGGGGCGGCTAGTTGCACGAGCGATGCATGGGCGCGTGCGTCGTATAGCGCTCGTGGCCCTGGTCGCAGTCCAGGTGTTATCAAGCCCGACCTCATGGCGTTTGGTGGGGGTAAGCAGTATTTCCATGCGTTGGCCCCTGGTAAAAAGCCTGCGCTTGTTCCCCTACTCGGAACCAGCTTTGCTGCACCCAACATGCTTCGGTCCGCAGTGGGCGTGAGGGCGATACTCGGGCAAGAACTATCTCCACTCGCTATCAAGGCTCTGTTGATCCATGCGGCAGATCAAAATGGCCATGAGGCGGTAGATGTGGGGTGGGGGAAAATCCCTGAGGACATCGTGCAGGTTATCACCTGCACGTCAGGTGTAGCCCGCATCGTTTACCAAGGGGAACTCAAGCCTGGCAAATACATCCGTGCTCCAATTCCTTTGCCAGAAGCTCAGCTGACGGGGAAGGTGAAGGTGACAGCGACGTTTTCCTTCGCTTCGACTACTGACCCTCAAGACTCCGCTTCATACACTCGTGCGGGTCTTGAGGTGACCTTCAGGCCGAACAAGGAGAAGGTCAAAGAAGGTAAAGCCAATGCCCAGACGAAGTCCTTTTTCGAGAAGCGTAAATTCGCTACGGAAGATGAACTTCGCTCCGATGCGGGGAAATGGGAAACCGTGCTCCATGATTCGAAAAATATGTACGGTTCGAGCCTGAAAGACGCGGCGTTCGACATCCATTACAACGCACGAGCCAAGGGCGGCACTGCGGACAAAGCTGAGAAGATTCGGTACGCGCTGATCGTAACGGTCCACGCTCCGAGACATCCGACCCTGTTCGCGGACATTTTGGAGGCTTACTCGGCTTTGGTTGAAATTCAGCCGCAGGTGACGTTGCCAGTACGGCTCTGATAGTCGTCTAGCGGTTATGGTTCGCGCCCTATAAGGACAGGCAAATGCAAAACTACATCATCCTGCGACGCCCCACGAGCTCGGCTATTTCCCTTAAGCGCGGCGCAAATCCATTGAGTGGTCTAACGCTTGCCACTGAACGGCTGCCCGTACATGCGGTGGTAGACTTAGATCGCGATCCCGACGTCGTCGCGGTGACGCAGCCGATGGCAACCACTCTTATCCGTCCTGTAATGAGCGCAAGCGCGGTGCCCACGACTGGAGATGCGTGGGGGATAGCCTCTGTGCTGGCTGATCAATCACCATATACCGGAGCTGGTGTGACGGTTGCGGTGCTTGATACGGGGATTGACAGATCCCACCCGGCGTTCGCTGGGATGACCCTAGTAGAGCGAGATTTTACTGGGGAGGGGGACGGTGATGTGGATGGGCACGGCACTCACTGTGCCGGAACCATATTTGGGCAGGACGTCAGTGGTCAAAGGATCGGCGTCGCCCGGGGCGTTAGCAAAGCATTGGTAGGCAAAGTGATTGGCCAACTGAATTCGAATTCAGACATGCTTTTCCAGGCGTTGCAGTGGGCAGTCCAGGAGCGGGCCAACATCATCTCTATGTCTCTGGGCTTTGATTTTCCTGGTGAGGTTGCACGCAATGTCCAAAACGGATGGCCAGTAGATCTGGCGACTTCACAAGCTCTGGAGTCCTACCGCGGGAATCTTCGTATGCTGGATTCCCTGATGGGAATGTTCAGAGCTCAGGCTGCCTTCAACGCCTCACCGTTAGTTATTGCTGCGGCCGGCAATGAAAGCAGGCGGTCAATCAATCCGGACTACAGAATCGCAGCGTCACTTCCGGCGTCGGCCGAAGGCGTTGTGTCGGTTGCTGCTGCCGGCTTGAACGGCTCGCTTTACGATATCGCCGATTTCTCGAACAGCTTCGCTATGGTTACAGCGCCTGGTGTTGACGTCGTATCGGCTTGGCCACGAGGCCAGCTCCACGCGATTGGAGGAACCAGTATGGCCTGTCCTCATGTTGCTGGAGTGGCGGCTCTCTGGTGGGAAAAGCTTCGTGAGTCGCGAGCACCACAACTTGCTCAAACGGTATCGTCACACCTCGCCACGCACGCGCGTAAGGACTGCTTCACGTCCCAGTATGACTCGAGTGACTTCGGCCATGGGCTAGTGACCGCACCAACGGCCTAATATCAGTCTTGTGTTGATACCATGACGAGGTTTTGCCTAACAGATTCAAGCATGAAATATCACATACTATCCAATTATTAAGGAGTGCACGGTTTGGATTTCATCACCACCACTGTCATCGCAAGCACCGTCTATGACGTCTTAAAAACAGGTGCGAAGCTCAGCGCAGGGGTTCTGAAGGATCGTCTCGGCAAGTGGCTCAGGGATGACGTGATTGCAGAGGCTGTATCTGCCGAGCTTTCGAAGCTTGATATTAATGAGGACCTTAGTGAGAAGGCCATCGAAAAACGAATTGATCAGTCCCAAGGCTTGGGCGCACTGATTGATAAAATTAACGCAAACGTTTCTGTTGTTGCCCCAGCCACGGTAACCAATTTAACGCAAACGCATAGCGGTAGTGGCGATAACGTGGGCGGCAACAAGATCGTAAACTGAGCAGCGGGAGTATCTGCGCGTGAACCCTATTCAGCAGTACCACAGCGGTGATGGAGACAATGTAGCTCGTGACAAAATCATCAATGAGATCCGGTCGCTTGCGCCGAGCGATTTGATACAGCTGATGGAATTGGTGTTCGACAGCCTCCGTCAGAAAAATGTGGATGGGGCAAAAGCGCAGATGGTTATGCTCAAGACTATTGCGCAGCGAGATCATGAGTCCGCTGCCTTAGCTGAGGTCATGTCTATACAGGTTGGCCTTACCGAGGAGCAAGACCGCGAGAAGGCATGGGTTACCGTCGCGAAAATCATCGGTACTGCGACCAATCCAATAATCAAGGATGTCTGTCAGGCAGCTTTACTGCAACTTTCTTCGGGTACGAAGCAGGAGGAAGAGGCCCGAGCGCTTTACCTTGAGGAAGCTGCACCTGGAATTTACGCTCGAGAAGCCTTCATGCGCTATCACGCAGATGAGGAGCAATTGAAGGCCGCTCTCGTAGGATTTCCGCCAGAACCCGTGTTAACCGGGATCGCTGGGGGAGCTCTCCGTCTACAGAATAATGACTTAGCGCTTTGTGCCGCTGATCGGTTGAATACGGTTTACGGCTCTTACAACTCTCGAGTACTACTGGCAATGGCCACAGCGCTCGGTCTTAATCCGGATATTGCTGATTATCATCTGTGGTTGCACCGACCGGAGATCAAAGATCGACTTGATGGACTCAGGGACTCACTCATTGCGCTTCTTGAAGAATCGGGGACCGATGGAAGGGTTCATGAACTGGGCTGTGCAGTTTTCAAGACCTATCAAGCTCAAGACTGCGATGACCTCTATGAAGCACTCAAAAACCGTTTGCAGCATATGGATCCCAATCGATCGGAAGACATTGCTCGTTTCAAAGCACTTGCTGGAGATGATTCGCTTTTCGTCCAAGCTGAGCGGGATTTGAAGGAAGCATGTGAGGATCCAAAAAAACGGTCTGCATGGTGCCAACGGTTTATAGATAGCGGGCCTCATCCTCTAGGGCAGGTTGGGCCATTCATCAACATTGCACACCCATCAGAGCTTGCAGAATGGCTAGCGAAAGAACGCATTCTCGTCGATACCTCGGAGATGGAGGAAGCTTTTATCAGACTAGCTGCCTCAATCTTTCAGCACGCTGGTCAATATGACTCGCTGGCGCACCGGCAAGAAGTCAGCGAAATGGTGGATGAATTTGTTGCTCATTGGTCCGAAGTTTTGCCTTCGCTTAATCCCGTCAGCGTGTTCGATTTAGCTGAGAAGCTGGCCGCCGCGGAGCTTTCACATAAAGCGTTAAAACTCACTGCGCCTCTGCTTCCTGGGCATGAACTGTGGCCATCCCATTATGTCCTCGTTCACATGCATTGTCTGCATGAGGCCGGACAGAATAAAACTTCCGACGACATATTAAAGCGCATTCGTGGCGCCGAACGCTGTGCGCCTCTTTTGAGTTATCAATCGGTGCAAGCTGAACGAGTCGGCGACATAGATAAAGCGATTGAGTTAAGTGAGGGCTTAATTAAACTATCCCCTGAATCGGCATGGCCGTGGTATAGAGGATGCTACCTTCGTGATCGGTACCGCAGCCTGGACAACCAAAAGGCCTTTCATCTACGGATTCCCGACTCGCTTTTGTCACGTTCTTCCCGCGAAGTGAAAGGCATACTATTTTTCCTCAGCCGAGCAGGTAGTTTCAATCGCGCTGAAGGTCGCTGGGTGGAGTGGATGATTCGAGATCCGCGTAGGCATGCAGTGGATTTTGTGAACTTCCATTTCGGATTGGCGACGAGGCGAAGCGAGCCTATGGAAATTTCCTCGTCGATGGAACTCTGCCTCGATGCTGTGCAGTATTGCCATGAGCGCGAGAGGCTGGTGCGGCTCATTGTTCAGGACGAACAAAATACCAGCGAGTGTGCGCTGACTGGTTCCAGTCAGGTTGGGCAGTTGCTTCTCAGGTTAGCTCCGGGTGAAACGGAGAATTTGAACATGGCCACTTTTAAGCTGGAGGAGCGGCTGCCGCCATATATAGCTTGTCTACGAATTGCACTTAAGCTGCGCCACTTGCACAACGACGGAAGTGACTGTTTCGTGATGATGCAGATGCCTTCAGATCCTGCCGAATTCATTCCTTACCTGGAAGAAAAAATGGCTGAAGGTGTTGAGAGGCGAGAGCGTTTGGGAACGATGGATGCCATTCCACTCTTTCTTCGTGGCCATGCACTTTATCCTTCCGACGCTTTCAAAGCTGCTTTGAATTGCTGGACTGATCCAAAAGTTCCTAAATCTGCATTGTGCGATATTGGGGAATGCGAGCCTTCTGCTATAGTCCTGGATGCATATAGCATAGGGTATTTGGCAATCACTAATCTTGCTGGGTGTTTGTTGAGGACTGGTGTCAAATTCGTCTTGCCGGCTGCGACCAAGGAGGCCCTGGAGAACTTCCTTAATGAGATGACTGACGAAGGCTTCATGCTATTAGGAGTCAATGACTCCGGAAGACTATTCCGTACGACGGCTTCCGATTTGCGAGAGCGTGACGCGCACGTTATTGAGTCCATTAAGCTCATTATTGACAATGCTCAAGTGATACAACCAAATGTTCATGATGCGGAGCTTGAGTCCCTGACGATCAAGGAGGGTGTAGATAGTACCGTTTTCGATGCTATGCAGCTTTCAATATCGAACGGGATTCCTTGGTTCTGCATGGATGGGGCATTCATCGCTCTGCACAATGTTAATGGCCACTCATTGTTGAACGCGCAGGCCGTATTACTTCGGGCTATGACTTCCATTCCTTTTAAATTCCCCGAGCGGCGTCATGCGCTGATTCTCTACGCACTAGAAGCGCTGCCCCTCCCGGTTACCTTCCTAGATTTACAATGCCTGGCCGTAACGCATGACTCGCTGGCAAGTTTAATATTGTTTAAAATAATTAAGCGGCATGGGCGGGAGATTTTCGGGCCAGAAGAGCGTATAGGATACTTGCTAAATTTGATTTACTTGCACTGCTTTATAATGCATGGGCGGGAATCAACCGCAAGCAGAGCTCGGCACAGTCCATGGACATCATATGCAGCCCATGTATTCAACCATGGGTTAAGTCTCTATCTTGATATTTCCGCTGCCAAAAGCGCTGAGCATCAAGTGGCTGAAGCTGTGCGTCAGATGGGACGCTATGCTCAATATGACTTGCAACGATTTGGTGGAAATCTCGAACCTTTCCTGCAAAATCTGATAGGCCGTTTTCTTGATTTTGTCGAGGGACGCTTCATGGATTGGGATGCCGTAAGTCTCCATTATCAGTCACTGTTGGAGGCGGAGGCGACAGATGTAGAATATACTGAACAAGTTGAAAGCGAGACGGCTCAGTATGTCGGTGATGTCACTGATAGCTGATTTTTAATCTGACTGATAGCTATAATTTCATTGAGCCTGCGACTCATCAAATTGGGTCGCAGGGTGAAACTAATATCTAATGCCTAATTGTATAGCTCTGATCTCGTGACTTAATTCTAGCCAGCGGCTCCAATAATCGCCCCGTTTCTCAGTCCAGAGGTCGCGAATGACGAAATGCTGCGAGCCATCAACAAAAAATCCCAGCGACTCACGCCGACCGGGATTAGTACAAGCAATGGTACATATACTAAAGTCAACTGGGGGCCAAAGGCCGCTTATCCTCTCATCTCCAGCTGAATAGTATGGTTTTATGCTGCCAAGAGCACTGGGGATCGCCTTTTTTATTGTGCCTGTCACAAGACGGTATTGAACGCCCCGGTATAGCGCCTTGAGCATCCGTCAGTCGATGTACTCGAATAGCTTGACGATTTTTTGCACGCCCGACACGCCCTGCACCAGGTTGGTTGCGCGGGTGGCTTCCTGCTGGGTCAGCAGGCCGAGCAGGTAGACGATGCCGTTTTCGGTGATGACCTTGATGCGCGAGCCGGGAACGCTGGCGTCGGTCAGCATCTGGGTCTTGATCTTGGTGGTCAGCCAGGCGTCGTTGTTACGAGCCAGGATGGAGGAGGGCTGGATCACCTGCAGTTCGTTGTGCACCTTCTTGACCCGCTGGACCTGACCGGCAGCCTGCTCGGCGAGGCTCTTGAGGTCGGCGCGAGGGGTCTGGCCGGCCAACAGCACGACGCCGTTGTAGCTGCTGACGACGATGTGCGAACCCTTGTCCAGATCGGGGGCAGCCTTGGCGACGTTGACCGCCACTTTGGTCTCGATCAGCGAGTCGTCGATCTTGCTGCCGATGGTGCGGGTGCCGCGGTCATCTTCGATGGGCTTTTCACGGGACGCGGTCAGCACCGAGGTGCAGCCGCCGATGCTCAGGCACAGGGTCAAGGCCATCAGGCCGAGGCGTTTAGGGATCATTCTTCACTCCCGAACAGTTGGCTGTCGATCAGGTCGCACAGACAGTGGATCGCCAGCAGGTGGACTTCCTGGATACGTGCGGTGACCGTAGACGGTACGCGGATCTCGACGTCTTCGGGCAGCAGCAGCGAAGCCATGCCACCACCGTCGCGCCCGGTCAATGCTACGACAATCATTTCGCGATCATGTGCCGCCTGGATCGCCTGAATCACGTTGGCCGAGTTGCCGCTGGTGGAAATGGCCAGCAGCACATCGCCCGGTTGCCCCAGTGCGCGGATCTGCTTGGAGAACACCTCGTTGTAGCTGTAGTCGTTGGCAATCGAGGTCAACGTCGAGCTGTCGGTGGTCAGGGCGATGGCCGGCAGGCTCGGGCGCTCACGCTCGAAGCGGTTGAGCAGCTCCGAGGAAAAGTGCTGGGCGTCGCCGGCCGAGCCGCCATTACCGCAGGCGAGCATCTTGCCCTCGTTGAGCAAGGCATTGACCATGACCTGGCTGGCCAGTTCGATGTGCGGTGCCAGGATGTCCATTGCCTGTTGCTTGGTGTCGATGCTGGCCTGGAACAGCCGGCGAATTCGGGATTGCATGTCCATCTGGTGTGACCTTAAGTGGGGCGGTGGCCGACGCGACGCGCGGCAAGGGGCCAGCCCGCGAAACATGGAGCGAAAAAGTTGAATGGGTTCAGCATTCGAAGGCGTTTTTCAGCCATTGAAGCGGTTGGCCCGCGTGGTGACGGCCCTGCAGGGCGACAACGTCGAAACGGCAGGGGTGTTTAGCCCAGCGGGACTCCTTCTGCAGGAAAAGACTGGCGGCAAGCACCAGTCGCTTCTGCTTGCGCCCATCAATACTGCCGAGGGCGCCACCGAAGGCCGCATGCAACCGATAGCGGACTTCGACGAATACTACTGTATCGCTGTCGAGCATGACCAGATCAAGCTCACCGCCTTTGCACCGCCAGTTCTGCGTGAGCAAGCGCAAGCCTTGCCCTTGAAGGTACTCAAGGGCTTGCCGTTCGGCGGCCTGGCCGTCGCGGGTGGTCGTTGCTTCGGGCATCAGCGCGGGGTGTCCGGCAGGCGCTTGACCTGGCCGCCCGCGAATTCGGCCCAAGGCAATTGGCGCTCGATACGCTGGTTGGGATTCATGCTCAGGCTGCCAGACAGGCCTTCAGCGCGGCTGTCCGGCAGGGCCTTGAGCTGGCCCAGGCGCGGCGCCAGGCTGTAGGCATCCGCGCCCATGGCGTACAGGCGGCCGAGGCTGCCAGCGGCCTGGGGCCATTGGTTGACGACCTGCTGGCGCAGGCTATTACCGGTGTCGAGCAGCCACGGCGTCTCGCAGAAGCGGATGCCGGTCATGTCGTTGTACTGGTTGACGTCGCCGCTGGCGCTGTACACGTTCGAGGTGGCGTAGACCGGTACATCGCCGGCGTACTGGAAGTTCAGGGTCGGCTTGATCTGCTGCGCCTGCTGCGGCGTGGCAGCCAGGAAGATGAAGTCGATATCCTGGCGACGCGACGGCTGCGCAGCGACATTGCCACCCACGGTGCTCTGCAGGCTTTTGGCGCGGCCTTCGCTCTGACGCAGCTGGAACAGGTCGGCGATCTGCTGGGCCAGGGCGACCGGCTGGGCGACGTGCTCGGCAGCGAGCAGGGTGCCGCCCTTGGATTCCCAGTCTTCACGGAACGCCTTGAGGACGCGGTCGCCCCATTCGCCGCTGGGGACCAGGGCGACGGCGCGGACCATGCCGTCGGCGTGGGCGCGGCGCGAGACCTCGCGGGCCTCGTCTTCGGCGGCAAGGCCGAATTGGAAGAGCTGCGGCGGAGCCTTCTGGCCGACGTCCGCGTAGTTCAGGGCCAGGGTGGTGATCGGCAGCTGCGGCAGGGCAGCGAGCTGCTTGACCAGCGGCTTCTCCAGCGGGCCAACCACCAACTGAACACCGGCAGTCTGGGCCTCCCGGTAGAAGTCCTCGACGGAGGTCAGGCGCGAGCTGTCGAAAACCTGTATGGCCGGTGCCGGCTGACCGGACTGCTGGGCCTGGAAGTGAGCGGCCATGAAGCCATCGCGCAGGGCGCGCGCGACGTTGGCCAGCGGGCCTTCCTGGGGCAACAGCAGGGCGATCTTGGTCAGTGGCTGGCTGGCCAGCTCCTTGAGCTTGGCCAGCGGCAGTGGCAGCGCGATGGCGGCCGGATGCTCCGGGTGCTGGCTGCGCCAGCTGTCGATAGCGGCCTGCTGTTGCTCCAGGGTGCCGGCGCTCTTCACGGCCAGGGCCAGGCTGGTCCAGCCGGAGAGGGTGTCGTTGCCGGTGGCCTGAAGCTGGTCAGCGGGCAGCGAGGCCACCAGCGCCCAGATGGCGTCATTGTTGGCGCTGGCGGCCTGGTCGCTGAGCAGCGGGGCGAGCAGGATGCGTTGCTGGGCGGCGGACAGTGCCTGGCCATCCGCCTCCAGGGCGGCAGCATGGACGCTGTAGGTGCGTGCCTGCTGCTCCGGTGGCAGCTCGCCAACGCGCGCCAGGCTTGGGTGGGCCAATGCATCGAGGGCGGCCTTGGGTTGATTGCGGCTCATGGCGAGTTCGGCGGCCAGGGTGCTGGCGAACACTTGCTGGGCCGGCTTGAGCGTCTCCAGGGGGACCTGCTGGAGAATGCGTGCAGCCTGCGGGAAGTCCTTCTGGCGGTAGGCCTGGTCGGCGGCGCTCAGGCGCAGCAGGGCTGCATCCTCGGCCGACTTGCTGGCGGCGGCCTGTTCCAGCAGTTGCTCGATGCTGGCATCCGGGGTGCGTGGCAGTTCGCCCAGGCTGGATGAGGGCGAGCTGGCGCAGGCTGCCAGCAGGGCAGCAAGGCAGAAGGCTGTGAACAGCCGCAGGCAAGCGATCATGTAAGGGTCCTGTTACTCGATCAAGTTGGCCGACAAGTGTACCCAAGCGCTGGCTGGGGCGCGATCATGGCGGTGCTAATCCTTCAATATAGGTGCTATGGCGGGGCCTGCCGCGCAAGATGGTTGCTCCGTGTTGCCGGTGGTCGGGCTACAATGGCGCCTTCAGATCCAAATGACAGGTGTATGCAGTGACTGATGTTGCAGGGGCTTCGAAATCCACAGTAGGCACGCTCTATGTCGTCGCCACGCCGATCGGCAACCTCGACGACATGAGCGCCCGGGCCCTGAAGGTGCTGGGGAGCGTCGCACTGATCGCGGCCGAAGATACCCGCCACTCGATCCGCCTGCTGCAGCACTTCGGCATCGGCACGCCACTGGCGGCCTGTCATGAGCACAACGAGCGCGACGAGGGCGGTCGCTTCCTCACGCGCCTGCTGGCCGGTGATGATGTGGCGCTGGTGTCCGATGCTGGCACTCCGCTGATTTCCGACCCGGGGTACCACCTGGTGCGCCAGGCGCGCGCTGCGGGTGTCAGCGTGGTGCCAGTGCCGGGCGCTTGTGCCTTGATCGCTGCATTGTCCGCCGCCGGGTTGCCGTCGGACCGGTTCATCTTCGAAGGTTTTCTGCCGGCCAAGGCGGTGGGCCGTCGTGCTCGCCTGGAGCAGGTCAAGGAAGAGCCACGCACATTGATCTTCTATGAGGCGCCGCACCGCATCCTGGAGTGCCTCGAGGATATGGAGGCGGTGTTCGGTGCCGAACGTCCGGCCTTGCTGGCGCGCGAGCTGACGAAGACCTTCGAGACCCTCAAGGGCCTGCCCCTGGGTGAGCTGCGAGCCTTCGTCGAGGCCGACAGCAATCAGCAGCGTGGCGAATGCGTGGTGCTGGTGTCTGGCTGGAGCGCGCCGGAGGATGACCAGGTCCTCAGCAGCGAGGCGCTGCGTGTGCTGGACCTGCTGATGGAAGAGATGCCGCTCAAGCGTGCCGCGGCATTGGCGGCGCAGATCACGGGTGTGCGCAAGAACCTGCTTTACCAGGCGGCGCTCGAAAGACAGAAACCTCACTAGCGGCCCAGTGAAATAAGCGCTTTATCACTTGTTCTCGACGCTCGCTGCCGTTACCCTTGTAAACGGAGAGTCGATTGGACAGTCGCTGCCTTCTTTTGTTCCGCAAAAGAGGGGGGAGGAAAGTCCGGGCTCCATAGGGCAGAGTGCCAGGTAATGCCTGGGAGGCGTGAGCCTACGGAAAGTGCCACAGAAAACAACCGCCTAAGCACTTCGGTGCCGGTAAGGGTGAAAAGGTGCGGTAAGAGCGCACCGCGCGGCTGGCAACAGTCCGTGGCTAGGTAAACCCCACTCGGAGCAAGACCAAATAGGGTTCCATATGGCGCGGCCCGCGTTGGAACCGGGTAGGTTGCTAAAGGCGTCCAGTGATGGCCGTCGTAGAGGAATGACTGTCCTCGACAGAACCCGGCTTACAGATCGACTCTCCACCTTCCCCTCCTCGCTGGATCGTCAGCAGACCCCTCGCGTCGTAATACCAAAAAAATCTTACTCTTGAGAAACCACTTTAACACCGACCTCTATCCGCTTGAGCCTAGGTGCTTTTTCCTTTCGCAAAGCCTTCCTTGTAGTGCTTTTCCTTTCGCTTGTTGAGCTAAATCTCCGTTCTGTAAGGAGTTTCCTTATGAACGCGCCTTGACGGTGTGAGGGACGGATTCCTATAGTGTGCGCAAGTGGCGGAAAGTGGGACGAAGTGGGTTTTCTGACACGAAAAAGCTAATATTGCGGGGATTGAGCCGTGTTTCGCGGAGCCAACGCCATCAGCCTTGACGCCAAGGGACGTCTCGCCATGCCGAGCCGGTACCGTGACGAGCTGGACTCGCGTTGCGCCGGGCAGTTGATCGTGACCATCGATGCAGTCGATCCCTGCCTGTGTGTCTATCCCCTCGATGAGTGGGAACTGATAGAAGCCAAGTTGCGCACCTTGCCGTCGTTGCGTGAGGAAAACCGTCGCCTTCAGCGTTTGCTGATCGGTAATGCGGTGGACCTGGAGCTCGATGGCAGTGGGCGTTTTCTGGTTCCACCGCGTTTGCGCGAGTACGCCAGGCTCGACAAGAAGGCGATGCTGGTGGGGCAACTGAACAAATTTCAGCTGTGGGATGAGGATGCCTGGAACGTGGTTTCTGCGGCTGATCTCGCGGCTATCCAACAACCGGGCGCCATGCCCGACGACTTGCGTGATCTTATTCTGTGACAATTGATAGCAGCTTCAAACACATCACCGTGCTGCTCGACGAGGCCGTCGAGGCGCTGGCCGTGCGTGCCGATGGCTGCTACCTGGATGGTACGTTCGGGCGTGGCGGCCACAGCCGGCTGATCCTTAGCAAACTGGGGCCGCAGGGCCGGCTGCTGGGGTTCGACAAGGATCCTCTGGCAATTGCCACCGGGCAAGCGCTGGCGGCCGAAGACGGCCGCTTTGTCATTGTGCAGCGCAGTTTTGCCGAACTGGGCAGCGAGGCTGCCGAGCGTGGCCTGGACGGCAAGGTCAGTGGCATCCTGCTGGACCTGGGTGTTTCCTCCCCGCAGCTGGATGATCCGGAGCGCGGCTTCAGCTTCCTCAATGATGGCCCACTGGACATGCGCATGGACCCGAGCCGCGGCGTCAGCGCCGCCGAGTTCATCGCCAACGCGCCGGAAGAAGAGATCGCCCGGGTGTTCAAGGAATACGGCGAAGAACGCTTTGCCAGGCGCATGGCCCGCGCCGTGGTGCTGCGCCGCGCAGAGCAGCCGTTCACCCGCACAGCCGATTTGGCCGAGGTGCTCAAGGTCGCCAATCCGGCCTGGGAAAAAGGCAAGAACCCGGCTACCCGTGCCTTCCAAGGCCTGCGCATCCATGTCAACAACGAACTGGGCGATCTTGAGGCGGGCCTTGCAGCCGCCATGGACGCCCTGGAGATTGGCGGGCGCCTGGTGGTAATCAGCTTCCACTCCTTGGAAGACCGTATCGTCAAACTGTTCATGCGCAAGCTGGCCAAGGGCGAGGCAGACAACCTGCCGCGCAACCTGCCGGTGCAGCACAAGGTCTTCGAGCCCAAGATCCGGGTCCACGGCAAGGCGCAGTTCGCCTCCGAAGCCGAGCTCAAGGCCAACCCCCGCGCGCGCAGCGCCGTCATGCGCGTAGCGGAGAAATTGCGTTGAACCGGCTGCTCGCCAAACCTCTGCCAGGCGGAAGCTTCCTGATGCTTCTGCTGTTTGCAGGTGTACTGGTTTCTGCCATTGCGGTGTCGTACAGCGCGCACTGGAACCGTCAGTTGCTCAATACCCTTTACGGCGAGCTCAGCGAGCGCGACAAGGCGCAGGCCGAGTGGGGTCGCCTGATCCTCGAGCAAAGCACCTGGACGGCGCACAGCCGGATCGAGACGCTGGCCAGCGAGCAGCTCAAGATGCGCGTGCCCGCGGCTGACGAAGTGCGGATGGTCGCGCCATGATGAAACTCGAAGGCGCACTCTATCCCTGGCGCTTCCGGGTGGTGATCGGCCTGCTGGCCTTGATGGTCGGCGCCATCTCCTGGCGCATCATCGACCTGCAGGTGGTCGACCGCGACTTCCTCAAGGGCCAGGGTGACGCACGCAGCCTTCGGCATATTCCTATTCCCGCGCATCGCGGCCTGATTACCGACCGCAACGGCGAGCCCTTGGCCGTCAGTACACCGGTCACCACGCTGTGGGCCAACCCCAAGGAGATGCAGGCCACCAAGGCACGTTGGCCGGAACTGGCGGCGGCCCTGGGGCGAAATCCGCAGCAGCTGACCGAGCGCCTGACACAACAGGCCGGCAAGGAGTTCATCTACCTGGTCCGTGGCCTGACCCCGGAACAGGGCCAGCGCGTGCTCGATCTCAAGGTCCCCGGCGTGTATGGCCTGGAGGAATTCCGCCGTTTCTATCCGGCCGGCGATGTCACGGCGCACATGGTCGGCTTCACCGACCTGGACGATCACGGCCGCGAAGGCGTGGAGTTGGCCTACGACGAATGGCTGGCCGGGGTTCCCGGCAAGCGGCAAGTAATCAAGGATCGGCGTGGTCGGCTGATCAAGGACATCCAGGTAACCAAGAACGCCAAGGCCGGTAAAACCTTGGCGTTGTCCATAGACCTGCGCCTGCAGTACCTGGCCACCCGCGAGCTGCGCAACGCGATTGCCGAACAGGACGCCAAGGCTGGCAGCCTGGTGATCATGGACGTCAAGAGCGGCGAGGTCCTGGCCATGGTCAACCAGCCGACCTACAACCCCAACAACCGCCGTAGCATGTTGCCCGCCGCCATGCGCAATCGGGCGATCATCGACGTCTTCGAGCCCGGTTCCACGGTCAAGCCGCTGTCCATGAGCGCGGCCCTCGAAAGCGGCCGCTGGAAGCCGACCGACAAGGTCGAGGTGTACCCCGGCAGCTTGCAGATTGGCCGTTACACCATCAAGGACGTGTCCCGCAGCGAAGGTCCGATCCTCGACCTGACCGGCATCCTGATCAACTCCAGTAACGTGGGCATGAGCAAGATCGCCTTCGATATCGGCGGCGAGGCGATCTACCGGGTCATGTCCCAGCTGGGCTTGGGTCAGTACACCGGCCTGGGCTTCCCGGGCGAGCGCGTCGGCAACCTGCCCAACCACCGCGAGTGGCGCAAGGCCGAGACCGCGACCCTGTCCTACGGCTATGGCCTGTCTGTCACCGCCTTGCAACTGGTGCATGCCTACGCGGCGCTGGCCAACGACGGCAAGATGGTGCCGCTGAGCATCCTCAAGGTAGACGGCGCCCCGGAGTCCACCCAGGTGGTGCCGAAGGAAACCGCCGAAACCATCCAGGGCATGCTCCAGCAAGTGATCGAAGCACCGCGCGGTGTGTACCGCGCGCAGGTGCCGTTCTACCACGTAGGTGGCAAGAGTGGTACGGCGCGCAAGGCCACTGTCGGCGCCAAGGGCTACACGCAAAACGCCTACCGTTCATTGTTCGCCGGCTTCGGGCCGATGAGCGATCCGCGCTACGCCATCGTCGTGGTCATCGACGAGCCGAGCAAGGGTGGCTACTTCGGCGGCCTGGTCTCGGCGCCAGTCTTCAGTAAAGTCATGTCGGGCACCCTGCGCCTGATGAACATTCCGCCAGACAACCTGCCGCCGCCTGTGCCCGTCGCTGCCGAGCAGCCGGTTACTGCCGCGGCCGCCAAAGGAGGGCGTGGTTGATGACGATGCCATTGAGCAAGCTGTTCGCCAACGCCAGCCGCGATCCGCTGATCCGCGAGCTGACCCTGGACAGCCGTAACGTACGTCCGGGCGACCTGTTCCTGGCGGTGCCAGGGGCCAGGGTCGATGGCCGTGAGCACATCGCCGACGCGCTCGCCCGCGGGGCAGCGGCCGTTGCCTATGAAGAGCAGGGCGCCACGGTACTGCCGCTGACGGATGTGCCACTGATCCCGGTCAAGGGGCTGATCGCCCAGCTGTCTGATATTGCCGGGCGTTTCTATGGCGAGCCGAGCCGCCAGCTGAACCTGGTCGGTGTCACCGGTACCAACGGCAAGACCAGCGTCACCCAGCTGGTGGCCCAGGCCCTGGATGCCCTTGGCCAACGTTGCGGCCTGATCGGTACCCTGGGTACGGGCTTTCATGGCGAGTTGCAGAGCGGTCGCCTGACCACTCCCGACCCGATCGCCGTGCAATCGACCCTCTACGACCTGAAGAAGGGCGGCGCCAAGGCCGTGGCGATGGAAGTCTCCTCGCACGCGCTGGAGCAAGGCCGGGTGGCGGCACTGGCGTTCGATATCGCGGTGATGACCAACCTGTCCCGCGACCACCTGGACTACCACGGCAGCATGCAGGCCTATGAGGCGGCCAAGGCCAAGCTGTTCGCCTGGCCGAGCCTGCGCAGCCAGGTGGTCAACCTGGACGATGAGTTCGGGCGCCGGCTGGCGGCCGAGTTCGCTCGCCGTCCGGGCGCCGAATATGTCGAAACCCGGCTGTTCAGCTATAGCCTCCAAGACTCCGCGGCCTCGCTGTACTGCCGCCAAGCGCATTTCGACGATGATGGCGTGCGCGCCACCCTGGTCACCGCCCAGGGCGAGCGCACGCTGCGCAGCCAACTGCTTGGCCGCTTCAACCTGAGCAACATGCTCGCCGCCGTGGCCACGCTGTTGGCGCTCGATTATTCGCTGGACGAGATCCTCAAGATCACCCCTGGGCTGCAGGGCCCGGTTGGCCGGATGCAGCGCCTTGGCGGTGGTGACCAGCCGCTGGTGGTGGTCGACTACGCGCACACGCCGGATGCACTGGACAAGGTCCTCGAAGCGCTGCGGCCACACACCCGCGGCAAGCTGCTTTGCCTGTTCGGCTGCGGCGGCGACCGCGACCGCGGCAAGCGTCCGCTGATGGCTGAAGTCGCCGAGCGCCTGGCTGATCGCGTGCTGGTAACCGATGACAACCCGCGCAGCGAAGACCCACAGCGGATCTTCGACGACATCCGTCCGGGCTTCAACAGCGCGGGCGAGGGCGTCGAGTTCATCCCTGGCCGCGGCCAGGCCATCGCCCGCTTGATCGCCTCGGCCGCTGCCGACGATGTCATTGTCCTGGCGGGCAAGGGCCATGAGGACTACCAGGAAATCAATGGCGAGCGTCACGCTTTCTCCGACCTCGTCGAAGCCGAAAAGGCGCTTTCAGCCTGGGAGGCTGCACATGCTTGAACCGCTTTCGCTCAGCCAGCTGACCGGCGCCCTGCAGGGGCGTGTGGTCGGCGCCGATGCCACGTTTACCGGCGTGAGCATCGACAGCCGCGCCATCGCCGCCGGACAGCTGTTCGTCGCCTTGGCCGGGCCGCGCTTCGACGGCCACGAGTACCTGGCCGAGGTTCAAGCCAAGGGCGCGGTAGCGGCTCTGGTCGAACGCGAAGTGCCAGGCGTCGACCTGCCGCAACTGGTGGTCGCCGATAGCCGTCTGGCCCTGGGCCGACTGGGGGCCCTGAACCGCGCCGCGTTCGACAAGCCCGTCGCGGCCATCACCGGCTCGAGCGGCAAGACCACGGTCAAGGAGATGCTTGCCTGCATCCTGCGCACCCGCGGACCGGTGCTGGCGACCCGCGGCAATCTCAATAACGACCTTGGCGCGCCGCTGACCCTGCTGGAGCTGGCGCCTGAGCACAGCGCCGCCGTCATCGAGCTGGGCGCCTCGCGTATCGGCGAGATCGCCTACACCGTAGGCCTGACCAAGCCCCAGGTTGCGCTGATCAATAATGCCGGTACCGCCCATGTCGGCGAGTTCGGCGGGCCGGAAAAAATCGTCGAGGCCAAGGGTGAGATCCTCGAAGGCCTGGGCGAGGGCGGTGTCGCCGTCCTTAACCTGGACGACAAGGCGTTCGCCACCTGGCAGCAGCGTGCCGGCCAGCACTCGGTCATCACCTTCGCGCTGAGCAATGCCCAGGCGGACTTCCATGCCAGCGACATCGGCCGCGATGAACGTGGTTGCCCCGCGTTCACCCTGCATGGTCCGAGTGGTTCGGTAACGGTCCAGCTCAACCTGCTGGGCACCCATAACGTCAGCAATGCCTTGGCTGCCGCGGCTGCGGCCCACGCCTTCGGCCTGACCTTGGAAGGCATCGCTGCAGGCCTGGGCCAGGTGCAGCCGGTCAAGGGCCGCACGGTCGCGCAGGTAGCGCCCAACGGCGTGCGCGTCATCGATGACACTTACAACGCAAACCCCACCTCCATGTGCGCGGCGATTGATATACTCGCCGGCTTTTCCGGGCGCACCGTTCTGGTGCTCGGGGATATCGGCGAGTTGGGCCAGTGGGCAGAGGAAGGGCACCGCCAGGTCGGTGACCATGCCCGCGGCAAGGTAGACGCATTGTACGCGGTGGGGCCGAACATGGCTCACGCGGTCAAGGCGTTTGGCACTGGAGGCCACCATTTCGCTACTCAGTCTGAGCTGATCGATGCAGTCCGTATCGAGCAGGCCAGGGACACCACCATCTTGATCAAGGGATCGCGCAGCGCTGCGATGGAAAACGTCGTGGCGGCCTTGTGCGGTTCCAGCGGGGAGAAACATTAATGCTTTTGCTGTTGGCTGAGTATCTGCAACAGTTCCATAAAGGCTTTGCGGTCTTCCAGTACCTGTCCCTGCGCGGGATCCTCGGTGTACTGACCGCGCTGTCGCTGGCCCTGTGGCTGGGCCCATGGATGATTCGCACGCTGCAGATCCGCCAGATCGGTCAGGCCGTCCGTAACGACGGCCCGCAATCGCACCTGTCCAAGTCCGGCACCCCGACCATGGGTGGTGCGCTGATCCTGTCCGCCATCGGCATCAGTACCTTGCTGTGGGCCGACCTGACCAACCGCTACGTCTGGGTGGTGCTGATCGTCACGCTGCTGTTCGGTGCCATCGGCTGGGTCGACGACTACCGCAAGGTGATCGAGAAGAACTCCCGTGGCTTGCCGAGCCGCTGGAAGTACTTCTGGCAATCGGTGTTCGGCCTGGGCGCTGCCATCTTCCTCTATGCCACCGCGCCGACCAGCGTCGAGACCACGCTGATCGTGCCGATGCTCAAGGATGTCACCGTCCCGCTGGGCGTAGGCTTCGTGGTGCTGACCTACTTCGTCATCGTTGGCTCCAGCAACGCCGTGAACCTCACCGATGGCCTCGATGGCCTGGCAATCATGCCGACGGTGATGGTCGGCGGTGCCCTGGGCATCTTCTGCTACCTGTCGGGCAACGTTAAGTTTGCCGAATACCTGCTGATTCCCTACGTGCCCGGTGCCGGTGAGCTGATCGTGTTCTGTGGCGCGCTGATCGGCGCCGGCCTTGGCTTTTTGTGGTTCAACACCTATCCGGCCCAGGTCTTCATGGGTGACGTTGGCGCACTGGCGCTGGGCGCCGCGCTGGGCACCATCGCCGTGATCGTGCGCCAGGAAATCGTCCTGTTCATCATGGGCGGCGTGTTCGTCATGGAAACCCTGTCGGTGGTGATCCAGGTCGCCTCCTTCAAGCTGACCGGCAAGCGTGTGTTCCGCATGGCACCGATCCACCACCACTTTGAACTCAAGGGTTGGCCCGAGCCTCGGGTGATCGTCCGTTTCTGGATCATCACCGTGATTCTTGTGCTGATCGGCCTTGCCACACTGAAACTGAGGTAGATGAGCGTGTCACTGATCGCTTCCGACCACTTCCGCATCGTTGTCGGCCTCGGCAAGAGCGGCATGTCCCTGGTTCGCTTCCTGGCGAGCCGGGGCATTGCCTTTGCGGTCGCCGACACCCGTGCGCAGCCGCCGGAGCTGGACACCCTGCGCCGCGACTACCCGCAGGTGGAAGTGCGCTGTGGCGACCTGGACGTGGACTTCCTCTGCCGCGCCGACGAACTCTATGTCAGCCCGGGCCTCGCCCTGGCCACCCCAGCGTTGCAGCAGGCTGCCGCCCGTGGCGTGCGCCTGTCGGGCGACATCGAGCTGTTCGCCCGTCACGCCAAGGCACCGATCGTGGCGATCAGCGGCTCCAACGCCAAGAGCACCGTGACCACCCTGGTCGGCGAGATGGCTGCCCGTGCGGGCAAGCGCGTGGCCGTCGGTGGCAACCTCGGAACGCCGGCGCTGGACCTGCTCGATGACAGCGTCGAGCTGTACGTCCTGGAACTGTCCAGTTTCCAGCTGGAAACCACCGACCAGCTCAACGCCGAAGTCGCCACCGTGCTGAACGTCAGCGAAGACCACATGGACCGCTACAGTGGCCTGCCGGCCTACCACCTGGCCAAGCACCGGATCTTCCGTGGCGCCCGCCAGGTAGTGGTCAATCGCCAGGACGCGCTGAGCCGGCCATTGCTGCTCGAGGGCCAGCCGTGCTGGACCTTCGGCCTCAACGTACCTGATTTCAAGGCCTTCGGCCTGCGCGAGGTGGACGGTGAGAAGTACCTGGCCTTCGAGTTCCAGGCGCTGATGCCGGTGCGCGAGCTCAAAGTCCGTGGCGCTCACAACCAGAGCAACGCCTTGGCCGCCTTGGCCCTGGGGCATGCCGTGGGCCTGCCGTTGGACGCCATGCTCGAGAGCCTGCGCCAGTTCGCCGGCCTCGCCCACCGCTGCCAATGGGTCCGCGAGCGCGACGGCGTGAACTGGTACGACGATTCCAAAGCCACCAACGTCGGTGCCGCCCTGGCAGCCATCGAAGGCCTGGGGGTGGATATCGATGGCAAGCTGGTACTGATTGCCGGTGGCGATGGCAAGGGCGCCGATTTCAGCGCCCTGCGCGCGCCCGTGAGCCAGTATTGCCGCGCCGTGGTGCTGCTGGGACGCGATGCCGAACGCCTGGCCCAGGCCCTGGGTGACAGCGTGCCGCTGATCCGCGTGCAGAGCCTCGATGAAGCCGTGCAGCAGTGCGCCGAGCTGGCCCAGGCGGGCGACGCCGTGCTGCTCTCGCCGGCGTGCGCCAGCCTCGACATGTTCAAGAACTTCGAAGAGCGTGGGCGCCTGTTCGCCCAGGCCGTAGGAGGGCTGGCATGATCTTCGGGATGATCAAGCCGTTTCCTTCGCCGCTGATCAGCGGCCGTGGCATCGACCTGGATTTCGCCTTCCTCGCCGGCTGCCTGGCGCTGCTCGGCCTGGGCCTGGTGATGATCACTTCGGCCTCCTCGGAAGTGGCCGCGGTGCAGTCGGGCAACCCCCTCTACCACATGTTCCGCCACTTGGTGTACGTGGCCATCGGCCTGGTCGCCTGCGGCGTGACCATGCTGGTGCCGATCGCGACCTGGCAGCGCATGGGTTTCAGCATGCTGGTCGGGGCCTTTGCCCTGCTGGTGCTGGTGCTGGTGCCAGGCATTGGCCGGGAAGTGAACGGATCGATGCGCTGGATCGGTTTCAGCTTCTTCAACGTGCAGCCCTCGGAGATCGCCAAGGTCTTCGTAGTGATCTACCTGGCCGGCTACCTGGTGCGGCGCCAGCAGGAAGTGCGTGAAAGCTGGATGGGCTTCTTCAAGCCGTTCATCGTGTTGCTGCCGATGGCTGGGCTATTGCTGATGGAGCCGGATTTCGGCGCCACCGTGGTGATGATGGGGGCGGCGGCCGCGATGCTGTTTCTCGGTGGGGTGGGGCTGTTCCGCTTCAGCCTGATGGTTGTCCTGGCGGTGGTGGCGGTATTCGTCCTGGTGCAGGCGCAACCTTACCGGATGGCGCGCTTGATCACCTTCACCGACCCCTGGGCCGACCAGTTCGGCTCCGGCTACCAGCTGACCCAGGCGCTGATCGCCTTTGGACGCGGCGAGTGGCTCGGCGTGGGCCTGGGCAACAGCGTGCAGAAGCAGTTCTACCTGCCTGAAGCGCACACCGACTTCGTGTTCTCGGTGCTGGCCGAGGAGCTGGGCGTGCTGGGCTCGCTGCTGACCGTGGGGCTGTTCGTCTTCGTCACCGTGCGCGCCTTGTACATCGGCCTGTGGGCCGAGAAGGCCAAGCAGTTCTTCGCCGCCTACATGGCGTTCGGGCTGGCCTTCCTGTGGATCGGCCAGTTCCTGATCAACATCGGCGTGAACGTCGGCCTGCTGCCGACCAAGGGCCTGACCCTGCCGTTCCTCAGCTACGGCGGCAGCTCGCTGGTGATCTGCTGTGCCTGCGTGGGTTTGCTGCTGCGCATCGAGTGGGAGAGCCGCACGCACCTGGGCAGCGAGGAGCACGAGTTCAACGAGAACGATTTTGCCGAGGAGCCCACCCATGGCCGCTGACGGCAAGAACGTACTGATCATGGCAGGCGGCACCGGGGGCCACGTGTTCCCGGCCCTGGCCTGCGCCCGCGAATTCCAGGCGCGCGGCTACAGCGTGCACTGGCTGGGCACCCCTCGCGGCATCGAGAACGAACTGGTACCCCAGGCCGGTCTGGCGCTGCACCTGATCCAGGTCAGCGGCCTGCGCGGCAAGGGCAAGCTGTCGCTGCTCAAGGCACCCTTCACCCTGGTCAAGGCGGTGCTGCAGGCACGGCGGATCATTCGCCAGCTGCGCCCTGTCTGCGTGGTGGGCTTCGGCGGCTACGTGACCGGGCCTGGTGGTGTCGCCGCGCGGTTGTCCGGCGTGCCGCTGGTGATCCATGAGCAGAACGCCCGCGCCGGGACCGCCAATCGCCTGCTGGTGCCATTGGCGGGGCGAGTCTGCGAAGCTTTCCCCGACACGTTCGGTGCCAGTGACAAACGCCGTACCACTGGCAATCCGGTGCGCCCGGAACTGTTCCTGGAACCCCAGCGCGCGCCGCTGACTGGCCGTCGCGCCCGTCTGCTGGTACTCGGTGGCAGCCTGGGCGCCGAACCGTTGAACAAGCTGCTGCCCCAGGCCTTGGCCGAAGTGCCCGCAGGCGTGAGGCCCGAGGTCTTCCACCAGGCGGGCAAGCAGCATGCGCCGATCACCGCTCAGCGTTATCGCGAAGCGGGAGTCGAGGCTCAGGTAGAGCCCTTTATCAAGGATATGGCCCATGCCTATGGCTGGGCCGACCTGGTGGTGTGCCGGGCCGGTGCGCTGACCGTCAGCGAACTGGCTGCGGCAGGCCTGCCCTCGATGCTGGTGCCCTTGCCCCATGCCATCGACGACCACCAGACCCATAACGCCCATTATCTGGCACATGAAGGCGCTGCCTTCCTGATGCCACAAGCGACAACTGGCGCAGCGCAGCTCGCTGAACGCCTGAACGAGGTGCTGATGCAACCCGCGAAACTCGACACCATGGCCGCTACCGCACGGCGCCTGGCCAAGCCCGCCGCAACCCGTAACGTGGTCGATACCTGCCTGGAGGTGGCCCATGGTTGAAAGCCAGAAAGCCATCCCGCAACCGGAAATGCGCCGCATCCGCCGTATCCACTTCGTCGGTATCGGCGGCGTCGGCATGTGCGGTATCGCCGAGGTGCTGCTGAACCTGGGTTACCAGGTTTCCGGCTCCGACCTCAAGGCATCGCCGGTCACCGAGCGCCTGGAGTCCTTCGGGGCGCAGATCTTCGTCGGCCACCGTGCCGAGAACGCCGCCAATGCCGATGTGCTGGTGGTGTCCAGTGCCGTCAATGTCGCCAATCCGGAAGTGGCCACCGCCCTGGAGCGACGCATTCCGGTAGTGCCTCGTGCCGAGATGCTCGCCGAGCTGATGCGTTATCGCCATGGCATCGCCGTGGCTGGCACCCATGGCAAGACCACCACCACCAGCCTGTTGGCCTCGGTGTTCGCGGCCGGCGGCCTGGACCCGACCTTCGTCATCGGTGGCCGCCTGAATGCCGCGGGCACCAATGCCCAGCTCGGCACCAGCCGCTACCTGATCGCCGAAGCCGACGAGAGCGATGCCAGCTTCCTGCACTTGCAGCCGCTGGTCGCGGTGGTCACCAATATCGACGCCGACCATATGGCGACGTACGAAGGCGACTTCAACAAGCTGAAGAAGACCTTCGTCGAGTTCCTTCACAACCTGCCGTTCTACGGCCTGGCGGTGGTGTGCCTGGACGATCCGGTGGTGCGCGAGATCCTGCCTCTGGTCAAGCGCCCAGCAGTCACCTATGGCTTTGGCGAAGGCGCCGACGTGCGCGCCATCAACGTGCGCCAGTCGGGCATGCAGACCCACTTCACCGTGCTGCGCCGCGACCGCGCGCCGCTTGAGGTGTCGGTCAACATGCCGGGCAACCACAACGTGCTCAACGCCCTTGCAACCATCGCCATTGCCACCGACGAGGGCATCAGCGACGAAGCCATCGTCCAGGGCCTGTCCGGCTTCCAGGGCGTGGGCCGACGCTTCCAGGTCTACGGTGAGCTGCCGGTCGAGGGCGGCAGCGTGATGCTGGTCGACGACTATGGCCACCACCCAACCGAGGTGGCCGCGGTGATCAAGGCCGTGCGCGGCGGCTGGCCGCAGCGGCGCCTGGTGATGGTCTATCAGCCGCACCGCTACAGCCGTACCCGCGACCTGTACGACGACTTCGTGCAGGTACTGGCCGACGCCAATGTGCTGTTGCTGATGGAAGTCTACCCGGCTGGCGAAGAGCCGATCCCCGGTGCCGACAGCCGCCAGTTGTGCCACAGCATCCGCCAGCGCGGCCAGCTCGACCCGATCTACATCGAGCGCGGCGCCGAGCTGGCGCCGCTGGTCAAGCCGCTGCTGCGCGCCGACGACATCCTGCTGTGTCAGGGGGCCGGCGACATTGGTGGCCTGGCCCCGCAACTGCTCAAGAGCCCGCTGTTCGCCGGTGCCGTGGCCAACCAGGGGAAGTCGAAATGACGAGGCAAGCCTATTCGACCCTGCGTTCGACCCTGGACCCGAAAGACTTCGGCCGGGTCGCCGTGCTCTATGGCGGCAAGAGCGCCGAGCGCGAGGTTTCGCTCAAGTCCGGCGCGGCGGTAATCGAAGCGCTGACCAGCGCCGGTGTCGACGTGGTCGCCATCGACGTTGGCAACGACCTGCTCGCACGCCTGCAGCAGGAGAAGATAGACCGCGCCTTCATCATCCTTCACGGCCGTGGCGGTGAAGACGGCAGCATGCAAGGCCTGCTCGAGTGCCTGGGCATCCCCTACACCGGCAGTGGCATCCTCGCCTCGGCGCTGGCCATGGACAAGCTGCGCACCAAGCAAGTGTGGCAGAGCCTGGGTATTCCAACCCCACGCCACGCCGTGTTGAGCAGCGAATCGGATTGTATTTGCGCCGGGACGGAACTGGGCTTCCCGTTGATCGTCAAACCCGCCCATGAAGGTTCGAGTATCGGCATGGCCAAGGTGAACAGCGCGGTAGAGTTGGTCACGGCCTGGAAGGACGCCGCCACCTACGATTCGCAAGTCCTGGTAGAGCAGTGGATCCACGGTCCCGAGTTCACCGTGGCCACGTTGCGTGGCCAGGTGCTGCCGCCAATCGCCCTGGGCACGCCTCATTCGTTCTACGACTACGACGCCAAATACCTGGCCAACGACACCCAGTACCGCATCCCGTGCGGCCTGGACGCTGCCCGTGAACAGGAACTGATCGAACTGACCGCGCGCGCCTGTGATGCTATCGGCATCGAAGGCTGGGGCCGTCTGGACGTGATGCAGGACGAGCAGGGCCGGTTCTGGCTGCTCGAAGTCAACACCGCACCTGGCATGACTGACCATAGCCTGGTGCCCATGGCGGCGCGCGCAGCCGGCCTGGACTTCCAGCAATTGGTGCTGGCGATCCTGGCGGCCAGTGTCGAGACGCGAGGTTAATCAGCATGCAAGGCGCGATGTTACGTCATCAGCAACCCGCCACCGGCCGTAGCAAGCCGGTGCCGCGTGGTGCCAGCCGTCTGGTGGCCAAAGAGCCACTGTCGGCGCGCCTGCCCAAGGCCAATTTCAGCGTGCTCAAGCGCCTGCTCTGGCCCGTGCTGCTGGTGGCCGCCGGTTACGCCGCCTATGAGGGTGCAGTGCGCCTGATGCCCTATGCCGACCGCCCGATCACCAAGATCGCCGTGCAGGGTGACCTGAGCTACATCAGCCAGCAGGCGGTGCAGCAGCGGATCGCACCCTATGTGGCCGCGAGCTTCTTCACCGTCGACCTGCCGGCGATGCGTGCGGAACTCGAGCAGATGCCGTGGATCGCCCATGCCGAAGTGCGTCGGGTCTGGCCTGACGAAGTGGTGATCCGCCTTGAAGAACAGCTGCCCGTGGCGCGCTGGGGTGACGAGGCCTTGCTCAACAACCAGGGCCAGGCCTTCACGCCGCGCGAGCTGGCCAACTATGAGCACCTGCCGCAGCTGTTCGGGCCGCAGCGTGCGCAGCAACAAGTCATGCAGCAATACCAGGTATTGAGCCAGATGCTGCGCCCCCTGGGGTTTTCCATTGCCCGCCTGGAACTGCGCGAGCGAGGCAGCTGGTTCCTGACCACCGGCGCCGGCAGTGCCGGACCAGGCATCGACCTGCTGCTGGGGCGTGATCATCTGGTGGAAAAGATGCGCCGCTTCATTGCCATTTACGACAAGACACTCAAAGAGCAGATCACCAATATCGCCCGCATCGATCTGCGTTATGCCAATGGCCTTGCCGTTGGCTGGCGGGAACCGATTGCACCGACGACGGCCCAATCCGCCGTTGCGAAGAATTAGAGAGAGGCAGGACCATGGCAAATGCGCATAGCGGCAAAATGATCGTCGGGCTGGACATCGGCACCTCCAAGGTGGTGGCGCTGGTGGGTGAAGTCGGGGAGGACGGTACCCTGGAGATCGTGGGTATCGGCACCCATCCATCGCGCGGCCTGAAGAAGGGCGTGGTGGTGAACATCGAATCGACCGTGCAGTCGATCCAGCGCGCCGTGGAAGAGGCGCAGCTGATGGCAGGCTGCCGCATCCACTCGGCTTTCGTCGGCGTGGCGGGCAACCACATCCGCAGCTTGAATTCCCACGGCATCGTCGCCATCCGCGACCGCGAGGTCAGTGCCGCCGACCTTGAGCGCGTCCTCGACGCTGCGCAGGCCGTGGCCATCCCTGCCGACCAGCGGGTCCTGCACACCCTGCCGCAGGACTACGTGATCGACAACCAGGAAGGCGTGCGCGAGCCCCTGGGGATGTCTGGCGTGCGCCTGGAAGCCAAGGTCCACGTGGTCACCTGCGCGGTCAACGCGGCGCAGAACATCGAGAAGTGCGTGCGCCGCTGCGGGCTTGAGATCGACGACATCATCCTCGAACAGCTGGCCTCGGCCTACTCGGTGCTGACCGACGATGAAAAAGAGCTGGGTGTGTGCCTGGTGGACATCGGTGGCGGCACCACCGACATCGCCATCTTCACCGAAGGTGCCATCCGCCACACCGCGGTAATCCCGATCGCCGGCGACCAGGTCACCAACGACATCGCCATGGCCCTGCGCACCCCGACCCAGTACGCCGAAGAGATCAAGATCCGCTACGCCTGCGCCTTGGCCAAGCTGGCCGGCGCCGGCGAGACCATCAAGGTGCCGAGTGTCGGCGATCGTCCGCCGCGCGAGCTGTCGCGCCAGGCCTTGGCCGAAGTGGTCGAGCCACGCTACGACGAGCTCTTCACCCTGATCCAGGCCGAGCTGCGCCGCAGCGGCTACGAGGACCTGGTGCCTGCGGGCATCGTCCTGACCGGCGGCACCGCGAAGATGGAAGGCGCGGTAGAGCTGGCCGAAGAGATTTTCCACATGCCGGTACGCCTGGGCGTGCCGCACAGCGTTCGGGGCCTGAGCGACGTCGTGCGCAACCCGATCTATTCCACCGGCGTGGGCTTGCTGACCTACGGCCTGCTGAAGCAGTCCGACGGCGTGCCCCTGACGGGTAACAGCAGCAACAGCTATGGCGATGAACCGAAGGCTCCAGTGCTTGAGCGATTCAAGCGATGGGTCCAGGGCAACTTCTAAGTTTCAAAGCAGTAGTGGTAGGCGCAAAAAACTAGAGAACTGAAAGGAGAGGGAAAATGTTCGAGCTCGTAGACAACGTCCCGCAAAGTCCGGTCATCAAAGTGATCGGTGTAGGTGGTGGTGGTGGTAACGCCGTCAACCACATGGTCAAAAGCAACATCGAAGGCGTCGAATTCATCTGCGCCAACACCGATGCGCAGGCGCTGAAGAACATCGGCGCGCGCACCATCCTGCAGCTGGGTACCGGCGTAACCAAGGGCCTGGGTGCCGGTGCCAACCCGGAAGTCGGCCGCCAGGCCGCGCTGGAAGACCGTGAGCGCATCGCCGAAGTGCTGCAAGGCACCAACATGGTGTTCATCACCACCGGCATGGGCGGCGGTACCGGTACCGGTGCTGCGCCGATCATTGCCGAAGTGGCCAAGGAGATGGGCATCCTCACCGTTGCGGTGGTGACCCGTCCGTTCCCGTTCGAGGGCCGCAAGCGCATGCAGATCGCCGATGAAGGCATCCGCTCGCTGGCAGACAGCGTCGACTCGCTGATCACCATCCCGAACGAAAAACTGCTGACCATCCTGGGCAAGGACGCAAGCCTGCTGTCGGCTTTCGCCAAGGCTGACGATGTGCTCGCCGGTGCCGTTCGCGGTATCTCCGACATCATCAAGCGTCCCGGCATGATCAACGTCGACTTCGCCGACGTGCGCACCGTCATGAGCGAGATGGGCATGGCCATGATGGGCACTGGTTGCGCAAGCGGCCCTAACCGTGCACGTGAAGCGACCGAGGCGGCGATTCGCAACCCGCTGCTCGAGGACGTCAACCTGCAGGGCGCGCGCGGCATCCTGGTGAACATCACCGCCGGTCCCGACCTGTCCCTGGGCGAATACTCCGATGTAGGCAGCATCATCGAAGCCTTTGCCTCCGACCACGCGATGGTCAAGGTCGGCACCGTGATCGATCCGGACATGCGTGACGAGTTGCACGTGACCGTCGTGGCCACCGGCCTGGGCGCGCGCATCGAGAAGCCGGTCAAGGTGATCGACAACACCCTGCACAGCGCGGCCGCCGCCTACGAGGCTTCCGCCCCGGCGCCGGTGCGCCAGGAGCAGCCTTCGGTCAACTACCGTGACCTGGAGCGTCCGACGGTGATGCGCAACCAGGCCCACGCAGGTGCCGCGGCCGCCGCTAAGCTCAACCCTCAGGATGACCTGGACTACCTGGACATCCCGGCTTTCCTGCGTCGCCAGGCTGATTAATGGAATTTATCAGGGGTATAGGGGTGATTGGTGTTCAGCAAAGGCCGGGTCTGTTATCATCCCCAGCCTTTGTTGATACCAGTTCGCAAATTGCGCTGAAGCGGCCAATGCCATGATTAAACAACGCACCCTGAAGAATACTATCCGTGCCACAGGTGTCGGCCTGCACTCCGGGGAAAAGGTTTACCTGACCCTCAAACCGGCTCCTGTGGATTCCGGTATCGTCTTCCGCCGCGCCGACCTCGATCCAGTGGTCGAGATTCCGGCCCGTGCGGCAAATGTCGGCGAGACCACCATGTCCACGACGCTGGTCAACGGCGACGTCAAGGTCGATACGGTAGAGCATTTGCTTTCGGCCATGGCTGGCCTGGGCATCGATAACGCCTACGTCGAGCTCTCCGCATCGGAAGTTCCGATCATGGACGGTAGCGCAGGGCCCTTTGTATTCCTGATTCAGTCTGCCGGCCTGGAAGAACAGGACGCAGCCAAGAAATTCATCCGCATCCTGCGCGAAGTGACGGTGGAGGACGGCGACAAGCGTGCCACCTTCCTGCCATTCGAAGGGTTCAAGGTGAGCTTCGAGATCGACTTCGATCATCCGGTGTTCCGTAATCGGACCCAGAGCGCCAGCGTGGACTTCTCCAGCACCTCGTTCGTGAAGGAAGTCAGCCGCGCGCGGACCTTCGGCTTCATGAGCGACATCGAGTACCTGCGCAAGCACAACCTCGCGCTCGGCGGTAGCGTCGAAAACGCCATCGTCGTCGACAAGGACGGCGTGCTGAACGAAGACGGTCTTCGCTACGAAGACGAATTCGTCAAGCACAAGATCCTCGACGCCATCGGCGACCTCTACCTGCTGGGCAACAGCCTGATCGGCGAGTTCAAGGGCTACAAGTCCGGGCACGCGCTGAACAACCAGCTGCTGCGCAAGCTGATCGAGGAAACCGACGCCTGGGAAGTGGTTACTTTCGAAGATGCCAGCACGGCACCGATCTCTTATATGCGCCCTGTTGCGGCGGTGTAAGTTCGAACACTCTCTAGTTCATTGAGGCCACCTTCGGGTGGCCTTTTTTATGCGCCGCTGATCCTCATGCAGTCGTCGGCCCCAGGGCCGCCGCTACAGGTCCTTGGCATGCCTGGCCAACCGCTCCAGCGCCGCGCGCAGTTTCGGATCGCTGATGCCTTCGGCGGTAGACTGTATGTCTGCGGCCGCCTGGCTGGACAGTTCGATGCCATGCCCGACACGCTGCGGCGGCGTTGTCGGCGGTTGTACGGTAAAGCGGATGCGCTGCAGGTTGGCGAAAGCGTCCAGCGCCTGCAACTGGCGCTGCAACCGCTTTTGCTGATAGCGCAAGCGGGTGGCCCAATGCCCATCGGTCACCACCAGCAGCAGAACGCCGTCACGCCATGACGCCAGATGACAATGCGCGCGCGCCGCCGGCTGCAACTGGCTCTCCAGCAATCGCTGCAGGTGCTCCAGGCGTTCGGCCTGGTTGAGCAGCAGGCGCAACGGACGCGCCTGACGCAGCAGGGCGGCGGGTGGCTGGGCGGGGGAGGATTTGTAGGCCATGGGGGTACGCAGGAGGTTACAAGATCGGCAGTTTAACAGATGCCGGGTTCTCCTTTTGCCTGTACCGGCCTCTTCGCGGCGCTCCGGCATCCCGGCAAGCTCCTCTCCCACAGGCACGCCGCGGCCTCAGGACAGAGCAAAATCCTGTGGGAGCGGGTTTACCCGCGAAGAGGCCAGCGCAGGATACGAGTCGTTCTCGATACGTTTCATCATCCCCAACCTTGAACTCAGGGAAAAAGGCCCTATCTAAGAAAAGCCCCGTCAAAGCGCTGTGCCAGCATCGTGGAAATCCACCACTTTCCTCACCATCGTTTCCGGGTAGAATGCTCGTTCGCATGCGGCCTTAGGGCTGCACGGGCGACTCACGGGGCCGCCCTCCATCCCTATGTGTGGAAGATCCTGCCAATATGTTTGCGCCTTTGTTAAAAAAACTTTTTGGAAGCAAGAACGAGCGTGAAGTCAAACGCATGCTCAAGACGGTAACCATCGTCAATGCCTTCGAAGAGCAGATGTTGGCCCTCTCCGATGAGCAGCTGCGCGGCAAGACCGCAGCGCTCAAAGAGCGCCTGGCCAAAGGCGAAACCCTCGACCAGTTGCTGCCCGAAGCCTTCGCCGTCTGCCGCGAAGCCGGCAAGCGCGTCATGGGCATGCGTCACTTCGATGTGCAGCTGATCGGCGGTATGACCCTGCACGAAGGCATGATCGCAGAAATGCGTACTGGTGAAGGCAAGACCCTGGTCGCTACCTTGGCCGTGTACCTCAATGCTTTGTCCGGCAAGGGCGTGCACGTGGTCACGGTGAACGACTATCTGGCCCGCCGCGACGCCAACTGGATGCGTCCGCTGTACGAATTCCTTGGCCTGACCGTAGGCGTGGTCACCCCCTTCCAGCCCCCGGAAGAGAAGCGTGCCGCCTATGCCGCCGATATCACCTACGGCACCAACAACGAATTCGGCTTCGACTACCTGCGTGACAACATGGCGTTCAGCCTGGACGAGAAATTCCAGCGCGAGCTGAACTTCGCTGTGATCGACGAAGTCGACTCGATCCTCATCGATGAAGCCCGTACCCCGCTGATCATCTCCGGCCAGGCCGAGGACAGCTCCAAGCTCTACATCGAGATCAATCGCCTGATCCCGCGCTTGGTGCAGCACATCGAGGAAGTCGAGGGCGAGGTCACCCAGGAAGGCCACTACAAGATCGACGAGAAGAGCCGTCAGGTCGAGCTCAACGAAGCCGGTCACCAGTTCATCGAAGAGATGCTGGCCCAGTCGGGCCTCCTGGCAGAAGGCGAGAGCCTTTACTCGTCCCATAACCTGGGGCTGTTGACCCACGTCTATGCCGGCCTGCGTGCGCACAAGCTGTTCCACCGCAACGTCGAGTACATCGTCCAGGACGGTCAGGTCCTGCTGATCGACGAGCACACCGGTCGCACCATGCCGGGCCGTCGCCTCTCCGAGGGCCTGCACCAGGCCATCGAGGCCAAGGAAAACCTGAACATCCAGGCCGAGAGCCAGACCCTGGCCTCGACCACCTTCCAGAACTACTTCCGTCTCTACAACAAGCTGTCCGGCATGACCGGCACCGCCGACACTGAGGCGTTCGAATTCGCCCAGATCTACCAGCTCAATGTGATGGTCATTCCGCCGAACAAGCCGCTGGCGCGCAAGGACTTCAACGACCTGGTGTACCTCACCGCCGACGAGAAGTACGCGGCGATCATCGCCGACATCAAGGAAAGCATGGCCCAGGGCCGTCCGGTCCTGGTCGGTACAGCGACCATCGAGACCTCCGAGCACATGTCCAACCTGCTCAAGCAGGAAGGCATCGACCACAAGGTCCTCAACGCCAAGTACCACGAGAAAGAAGCTGAAATCATCGCCCAGGCCGGACGCCCGGGTGCGCTGACCATTGCCACCAACATGGCCGGTCGAGGTACCGACATCCTGCTGGGTGGCAACTGGGAAGTCGAAGTCGCCGCCATGGAAAACCCGACCGACGAGCAGGTTGCGCAGGTCAAGGCCGACTGGCAGAAGCGTCACCAGCAGGTCATCGAATCCGGCGGCCTGCATGTGATCGCGTCCGAGCGCCATGAATCGCGCCGTATCGACAACCAGCTGCGCGGTCGTTCCGGTCGTCAGGGCGACCCGGGCTCGAGCCGCTTCTACCTGTCGCTCGAAGACAGCCTGATGCGCATCTTCGCCTCCGACCGGGTGAAGAACTTCATGAAGGCTCTGGGCATGCAGTCCGGCGAGGCCATCGAGCACCGCATGGTCACCAACGCCATCGAAAAGGCTCAGCGCAAGGTCGAAGGCCGCAACTTCGACATCCGCAAGCAGCTGCTGGAATTCGACGACGTCGCCAACGAGCAGCGCAAGGTGATCTACCACATGCGCAACAGCCTGCTGGCTGCGCAGAACATCGGCGATACCATCAAGGACTTCCGCCAGGAAACCCTCGACGCCACCATCAGCCAACACATTCCACCGCAGTCCCTGCCCGAGCAATGGGACGTGGCGGGCCTGGAAGCGGCCCTGGCCAGCGATTTCGCCGTGAAACTGCCGATCCAGCAGTGGCTCGACGAGGACGACAAGCTGTACGAAGAGACCCTGCGCGAGAAGCTGCTCAACGAACTGGTCACCGCCTACCACGAGAAGGAAGACCAAGCCGGCGAGGAAGCCCTGCGCACCTTCGAGAAGCAGATTCTGCTACGCGTGCTGGACGACCTGTGGAAAGACCACCTGTCGACCATGGACCACCTGCGCCACGGTATCCACCTGCGCGGCTATGCGCAGAAGAACCCCAAGCAGGAGTACAAGCGCGAATCCTTCACCCTGTTCCAGGAGCTGCTCGAATCGATCAAGCGCGACACCATCCGCGTGCTCTCGCATGTCCAGGTGCGTCGCGAGGATCCGGTCGAGGAAGAAGCCCGTCTGCGTCGCGAGGCCGAAGAACTGGCCAGCCGCATGCAGTTCCAGCACGCCGAGGCCCCGGGCCTTGAAGTTGCCGAAGCGCAGGAGGAGGGCGCCGAAGTGGCCGTGGCCGCAGCGCCGGTGCGCAACGAGCAGAAGCTGGGCCGCAACGAGCCATGCTGGTGTGGCTCGGGCAAGAAGTTCAAGCATTGCCACGGGCAGATCGACTGATCGAGCCGTGCATGCCTCACGCTGACCATTGAACACCGCGCCGCGACGGGTTTTGACCTTCGCGGCGTTGTTCCATCTCAAGCACCGCATCGTCGGTGCGGTGCATTTTTTTTCTAGGAGCGCTTTCATGGCTGTTGGTCTTGGTCCCTTGCCAACCTTGCACCCGGTTCCCGGTTTCGAACTCGGTATCGCCTCTGCCGGCATCAAGCGCCCGGGGCGCAAGGATGTGGTGGTAATGCGCTGTGCCGAAGGCGCCAGCGTCGCCGGTGTGTTCACCCTCAACGCCTTCTGCGCAGCGCCGGTCATCCTCGCCAAGCAGCGCGTGCAGGGTAACGTGCGCTACCTGCTGACCAACACCGGCAACGCCAACGCCGGTACCGGTGCGCCGGGCCTGGCGGCCGCCGAGCGCACCTGCGCCAAGCTGGCGGAGCTTGCGGGTGTCGAAGCCAGTGCCGTGCTGCCGTTCTCCACTGGCGTCATCGGCGAGCCGCTGCCGGTCGAGAAGATCGAAGCCGCCCTGCAGGCGGCGCTGGACGATTTGTCGGAAGACAACTGGGCCGCTGCCGCCACCGGCATCATGACCACCGACACCTTGCCCAAGGGTGCCAGTCGCCAGTTCCAGCACGGCGGCGTGACCATCACCGTCACCGGCATCAGCAAGGGCGCCGGCATGATCCGGCCGAACATGGCCACCATGCTCGGCTACATCGCCACCGACGCCAAGGTTGCCCCGGCGGTCCTCAAGGACCTGATGCTCGATGGCGCCAACAAGTCGTTCAACCGCATCACCATCGATGGCGACACCTCGACCAACGACTGCTGCATGCTGATCGCCACCGGCAAGGCCGATGTAGCAGAGATCACCGAGGCCAGTGGCGAGCTGTTCGAAGCGCTGAAAAAGGCCGTGTTCGAGGTCTGCATGGAAGTGGCACAGGCCATCGTCCGTGACGGCGAGGGCGCCACCAAGTTCGTCACCGTAGAGGTCAACGGCGGTGGCAATCACCAGGAGTGTCTGGACGTTGGCTACGCCGTGGCCCACTCGCCGCTGATCAAGACTGCGCTGTTCGCTTCCGACCCGAACTGGGGCCGTATCCTCGCCGCCGTCGGCCGCGCTGGCGTGCCAGCGTTGGATGTCAGCCTGATCGACGTGTACCTCGGCGAGGTCTGCATCGCCGCCAAGGGCGGCCGTAGCCCAAGCTACACCGAGGAGCAGGGTTCCAAGGTGATGGCCCAGGAAGAGATCACCATTCGCATCGAGCTTGGCCGCGGCCAGTGCAGCGAAACCATCTGGACCACTGACCTGTCCCACGAGTATGTGAAGATCAACGCCGAATACCGGACCTGATCGACGGAACTCCCGCTGGCAAGCCTTCCTGCGTCCTGTGATGGGGCTTGTCGGCGATGGGGCCGCGCGGCCCCGCCTGCCTTCCCGAAACCCGATGGAGCCGAACCATGAGCTATCACCTGATTCTCGGCGACAAGCTGTACTCTTCCTGGTCGCTGCGCGCCGCCCTGGCCCTTGAGCTGGCGGGCGTGCCTTACGAAGAGACGCTGATCAAACTCAACCAGCCCGACACCCGCGCACGCATCCTGGCATTCTCCGCCACGGGCAAGGTGCCGCTGCTCAAAAGCGAGCACGGCATCATCGCCGACTCCCTGGCGATTGCCGAGTACCTGGCCGAGCGCCACCCCGAGGCCCAGCTCTGGCCTGCCGACGTGGCCGCCCGAGCCCAGGCCCGTTCGGCCTGCGCGCAAATGCACAGTGGCTTTGCCGCCCTGCGCAGCAACATGCCGTTCGACCTGTCCCGGTCCGAGGCGCTGGAGAACATGCCGCTGGATGTCCAGGTGGACATCGACCGTATCGTCGCGCTGTGGTCAGAGTGCCGCCTGGTGGCCAAGGAGAGCGGCCCCTTCCTGTTCGGCACACCGAGCCTTGCCGACGCCTTCTTCGCCCCGGTGGCCGTGCGCCTGCGCACCTTCCGCGTCGAGGTGCCTGCCGAGGCGGCCACCTACATCGAGACCCTCTACCAGTGGCCAGCCTTCCAGGCCTGGCAGAAGGCAGGCCTGGCGGAGCGTGAAGGGTGAAACGCATTCATGTAGTGGCGGCGGTCATACGCGGCGCCGATGGCCGCGTTCTCATTGCCCGCCGGGCCGATACCCAGCACCAGGGCGGTCTCTGGGAGTTTCCCGGCGGCAAGGTCGAGGAAGGTGAGGGCAGCAGCGTCGCCCTGGCCCGGGAGCTGCGCGAGGAGTTGGGGATCGAGGTAACCGCGTCGCGGCCGCTGATCAGGGTCGGCCATGACTACCCCGACAAGCACGTGCTGCTGGATGTCTGGCAAGTCGATGGCTTCACCGGCCAACCGCACGGTGCCGAAGGCCAGCCGCTGGCCTGGGTGGCGCCGCGGGACCTGGCACAGTACGACTTTCCCGAGGCCAACACGCCGATCGTTGCGGCCGCGCGCCTGCCGGACCAGTACCTGATTACCCCCGAAGGCCTGGAGGTGCCGCAGCTGTTGCGCGGTATCCAGAAGGCGGTTGCCGAGGGGGTGAAGCTGATCCAGCTGCGGGCACCGGACATGTACGACCCCAAGTATCGCGATGTGGCGGTGGATGCGGTCGGCCTCTGCGCTGGCAAGGCTCAGCTGATGCTCAAGGGGCCGCTGGAGTGGCTAGGGGACTTCCCGGCTGCCGGCTGGCACCTGACCGCCGCGCAATTGCGCAAATATGCCGCGAAGGGTCGGCCATTCCCGACCGACCGCTGGCTGGCGGCGTCTTGCCACACCGCCGAGGAGTTGGCGCTGGCCGAACAGATGGGCGTGGATTTCGTCACCCTGTCGCCGGTGCAGGCCACCCAGACCCATCCCGACGCCGTGCCGCTGGGCTGGGACCAGGCCGGTGCGATGATCGAAGGCTTCAAGCACCCGGTGTTCCTGCTGGGCGGGGTGGGAGCCGATGACCGAGACCGCGCCTGGCGGATTGGCGCCCAAGGGGTGGCCGGGATTCGGGCGTTCTGGCCTGAAAACTGAGTACGGGCTCACGGGCCTCTTCGCGGGCCCGCTTCTAAAGGAAAAACGCTAGCTCCCTGATTGGCTAAACCCTGTGGGGGCGGCGTTTCGGCGCTCCGACTTGCCCGCGAAACAGGCCACAAACAACGTGCTATGGCTTGACCGCCGGCTCCCACAAAACCTCCGCCACCCCCTGTCGTCGCCCGATGATCCGCGCCGCGACAAACAGCAAATCCGACAGCCGATTGATATACGCCAACCCAACCCCCGCCAATGGCTCCTCCCGATTCAGCTGCTGGCACCGCCGTTCGGCACTGCGCGCCAGGCTGCGGCACACATGGGCGTGGGCAATCAGGCTCGATCCGCTGGGCAGGATGAAGTTCTCCAACGGCCCCAGTTCCTCGTTCCAGCGATCAATGGCCGCCTCTAGCCGTTCGACCTCCACCTGATTCAGTGCCTGGTACGCAGGCATCGCCAACTCGCCACCCAGGTCGAACAAGCGGTGCTGGCAGGGTGCCAGAACCTCGATCAGCTCATCCAGCCCGTGTTCGGCCAACCCCGCGAGCAACAGGCCGAGCTGGCTATTGAGGCTGTCCACTTCACCGATCGCTTCGATGCGCGGGTGGTCCTTGGGTACTCGGCGGCCATCGCCCAGTCCGGTTTCACCCTTGTCACCGGTGCGGGTGTAGATCTTCGACAGGCGAAAGCCCATGGTCATAACTCCGTCGTGGCCAACGCCGTGGGCGCCGGCTGGCTAAGGGGCAGGCGCAGGGTGAAGCAGGTGCCCTGGCCGGGGGTGGACTGCACCTCCATCTGGCCCTTGTGGTTGTTGGTGATGATGAAATACGACACCGACAGGCCCAGGCCCGTGCCCTGGCCGATTTCCTTGGTGGTGAAGAAAGGCTCGAAGGTGCGCTTGCGCACGGTTTCGGACATGCCGACACCGTTGTCCTCGACCTGGATCTCCGCCCAGGGCGGGCTGAGCCGCGTGCGCAGGATGATGCGCCCCGGCTCGCTGCCTTCCGGGCGCTGGTGGATTGCCTGGGCGGCGTTCTTCAGCAAGTTGAGCAGCACTTGTTCCAGTTCGTTGGCGGTGCACGGCACCGGGCCAAGGCTGGGGTCGAACTGGCGCACGATGGCCTGGCCCTTGAAGTCGAAGCCGATGGTCAGGTCGAAGTCATTGCCGGCAATTTCCAGGGCCTGATCGATCAGCGCCGGCAGGTCGCAGGGCGCCAGCTGGCGGTCGCTGCGGCGGCTGAAGCTGAGCATGTGGGTGACGATCTTCGCCGCCCGGGCGCCGGCTTGCTGGATGTCATCGAGCAGCTGTGGGACCTCGCGGCTGTCCAGGTAGCGGTTGATGGCGCCAAGGTCCAGGCCCAGCTCGGCGGCTTGTTCCTGGTTGCGCTCAAGCTCTGGCGACAGGCGTCGACGGATGTTCTGCACGTTGTGCAGGATCGCGCCCAACGGGTTGTTGATCTCGTGGGCCATGCCTGCGGCTAGGCCGCCGACCGAGAGCATCTTCTCCGACTGCACCATCATCTCCTCGAGCGACAGGCGCTGGGTGATGTCGTCGATACGGATCACCACGCCGCGGCCACCGCCGCCCGTCAGGGGGTAGAAGGTCAGGGCGTAGTGGCGGGGTTCGTCGCCCTGGATCCAGGTGACCCGCTCGATCTTCGCCACCCGGTGCTTCTCGACGCTTTCCTTGAGCTGCGGCAGGTATGGCTTGAGCGGCTCGAAGGCGAGGAAGATCGGCTGGTTGAGCGCCTCGTCCAGCGGCGTGCCGGAGAGCACCGTCGCTTCGTGGTTCCACTGGGTGACATAGAGCTGCTCGTCCAGGGCGATCAAGGCCGAGGGCATGGAGTCGATGATGCTGTTGAGGTAGTTCTGAAAGCCCGTGAGCTTTTTCTCGATCTTGCTGCGCACCTGGACTTCGAGTTCCAGCTTGCGGTTGGTATGGCGGGTTTCCTCGGCCAGACCCTGGGCCTGGTCGAAGGCATCCTGGAACTCGTCGCGGGTGCGCTTGAGCTGGTGCTCGCGGGCCTCGATGCGCGAGAGCATGGTGTTGAAGGCGTCGGCCAGGCTACCGATCTCGTCGGCGTTGCCGCGCTTGGCGCGCAGGGCGTAGTTCTCTTCGCGGGTGACCTGGCGGGAGACTTCCTCGAGCTGGTAGATCGGCTGGGTGATCAGGCGCTTGATCTGCCGGGCGATGAGTATCCACAGCAGCACGCTGAACACCAGGATACCCAGGCTGGCGGTCAGGGTGCCGGTATAGAAGGCCGTCGGCAGTTCGCTGCTGGCCACCAGCAGCAGATGGGCCGGCGGACCACCGGGGCGCGGCAAGCGAATGAGCTGGGTGCTGCGAAACTCGGTGAGGCGCCAACCGTCGATGTTGCGGTAACGCTTGGGCAAGGACAGCGGTTCGCCATGCTGCAGCTGTGCGAGCATGCGGCCGTCGCTGCCGTAGAGCGCGGCAGCGCGCAGGGGAGAATAGCTGTCGAGCTCCTTGAGCAGGGCCGTGGCGGTAGCCGGTGAGTCCCCGGCGCGAGCCGCCAGTTGCGGGTTGGACACCAGCCGGCCGATGGTCTGCAAGGCCTGGGGGGCCATGCTCTCCTGGGTGATCCAGTAGGCGGCGCTGATGAAGGTCAGGTTCGCCACCAGCAGGATGGTGACCAGCAGCACCAGCAAGGCCGCCAGCAGTTTCTGCCCGACCGGGAGGTTTTCCAGGCGTTGGCGCAAGGTCATGGACAAGGCAGGGTCCGCATGGGTGGGTGAGAGGGCAGGGTAGCGTCGGACTCAGTCGGCGGGCAATCCGCGCGTCTTCAGGCTATCGACCAACCGCCGGTGCAAGCGTTCCAGGTGCGGCAGCGCCAGGCCATGGCGAGCGCCGACCCGGCAAGCGTGACCGAGCAGGTAGTGAATCTCGGTGCGCCGCGCGCCGCGCACGTCCTGATACATCGATGAGTAATTGGCCGCGGTGGCCTGGATCACCCGTAGCACTTCACCCTGCAGATCCTCGGCCGCCTGTGGCTGGCCACAGCGCTGCAGCAGTTCGCCGAGCTCGACGCACAGGGTGGCGATTTCGCAAGGGTGTTCCAGCAGCCCACCGTTGCGACAGTCATGCAACACGGTCAGCGGATTGATCGCGCAGTTGAGTGCCAGCTTGCGCCACAACCGAGAAAGAATGTCGACGGTCCATTGCGCGGGGATGCCGGCCTCGTGCAGGTCGTCGAACCAGTCCGGAAGCAGCGGATTGGCCGGATCGCCCAGCCAATTGGCGCCGTGACCGGCAAATTGCACCCGCCAGGCATCCTCGCGGTAGGCGCCTTCAGTGCTGGAAGCGAAAATACAGCGGGCGTGCGGGACCTGGTCGGCGACCTCGTCCTGGCTGCCCAGGCCATTCTGCAGCAGGATCAGCTCCGCGCCCGCGGCCAGGCGCGGCGCCAGGCGGGCCACGGCAGGCGCGGCATCGTAGGCCTTGCAGGCCAGCACCAGGCGGTGGATCGGCCCCTCGCTCTCGGGCGTTTGCGCCGGGATCGCGTAGTGCCTGGCCTGGCCCTGCTCGACCAGGGTCAGGCCACCGGCGACCTGGTAGGCTTGCAGGCGCTGGCGGTCGCGCAGGATCAGGCTGACCGCCTTGCCGGCGCGCGCCAGCCGGCAGGCCCAGAGGCTGCCCAGGCTACCGGCGCCGAGAATATGCCAGGTGCTGCTCATCTGCGTTTCGCAACCGTTTATAATGATCCCGCATTTTAACCGTCAAACCCGCCGCGCTCCATCTCCAGACCGAGCGCGTTTTTTATTGGAGAACAACCATGCCTTCGTTCGACGTGGTATCGGAACTGGACAAGCACGAAGTCACCAACGCGGTCGAGAACGCCGTCAAGGAACTGGACCGTCGCTACGACCTCAAGGGCAAGGGCAGCTTCGAGTTCAAGGACAAGGAGCAGACCGTGCTGCTGACCGCCGAGGCCGATTTCCAGCTCGAGGCGATGATCGAGATCCTGCGCTTGGCGCTGGTCAAGCGCAAGATCGACGTCAAGTGCCTCGAGGTCAAGGACGCCTACGCCTCTGGCAAGGAGATGAAACAGGAAGCCAAGTTCCGCGAGGGCATCGACAAGGAGCTGGCCAAGAAGATCGTCGCCCACATCAAGGACGCCAAGCTCAAGGTCCAGGCTGCCATCCAGGGCGAGCAGGTGCGGGTTACCGGCAAGAAGCGCGACGACCTGCAGGAGGCCATTGCCGCCTTGCGCGCCAAGGAGTTCGACATGCCGCTGCAGTTCAACAACTTCCGCGACTGATGGGCGCGCCAGGAACCTGGATACCAGCCTGGTGTCCACAGGTTCTTGTGGACGCTGCAACCTTTGCGGCCTGTTTTTACGTGTTTCACGCCGCATGGCATCAGGAGATGAACATGGATTTGAATGCTGAAGTCGATCAACTGGTCAGGACGTCGCAGACCTGGCTTCCCTTGATCATGGAATACAGCAGCCGCGTGCTATTGGCGTTGCTGACCCTGGCCATCGGCTGGTGGATCACCAACAGGCTCAGCGAGCGCCTGGGCAAGCTGGTCCACCTGCGCAATAACGATGCGGCCCTGCAGAGCTTCATCAGCAGCCTGGCCAACATCGTGCTCAAGATCCTGTTGATGGTCAGCGTGGCGTCGATGATCGGCATCGAGACCACCTCCTTCGTCGCGGCCATCGGCGCCGCGGGCCTGGCCATCGGCCTGGCCCTGCAGGGCAGCCTGGCGAACTTCGCCGGCGGCGTGCTGATCCTGCTGTTCCGGCCGTTCCGCCTGGGCGACTGGATCGAAGCCCAAGGCGTCAGCGGTACCGTTGACAGCATCCAGATCTTCCATACCGTGCTGCGCACCGGCGACAACAAGACGGTGATCGTGCCCAACGGCAGCCTGTCCAACGGCATCATCACCAACTATAACCGCCAGCCGACCCGCCAGGTGGTGTTCGACGTCGGTGTCGACTACGAGGCCGACCTGCAGAAGGCACGACAGGTGCTGCTGGAGTTGGCCAAGGACCCACGCGTGCTGCCGGAGCCTGCGCCCCAGGCGGTAGTCTCGGAGCTGGGCGACAGCTCGATCACCGTGTCGCTGCGCGTCTGGGTCAAGACTCCGGACTACTGGAGCCTGATGTTCACGCTCAACGAGCAGGCGCGTGATCGCCTCAAGGCCGAAGGCATCGACATTCCATTCCCGCAGCGCGTGATCCGGGTGGTGCAGGAAGCGCCTGCGGCGCAATAAACCACGCCACAGCTTTCCTGTCGAAGCGGACTTGCCCCCAAACATTTAGATAGGGCATGGGCCTCCCCCACGAACACAGGCGAAGCCAGTGCCTGCGTCGCGGGCAATTTGTATCGGCGAACCGCTCTCATAGAACACACGCTAACTCATTGATTTAGCTGAACCCTGTGGGGGCGCCGAACCGCCGCCCCCACAGAGTATTGCGCCGCGCTTGCAGGCTTTGTTCTCTGCGCGACAGCGCAGCCCAACGGGCTGGGCGGGCTCCTATAGAACAAACGCTAACTCACTGATTTAGCTGAACCTGTGGGGGCGCCGAACCGCCCCCACAGATATTGCGCCGCGCTTGCAGGCCTTGTTCTCTGCGCGACAGCGCAGCCCAGCGGGCTGAGCGATCTTCTACAGAATTTCAACCACCCTTTGCATTTGTTCATGGCAGGAACACGGTTTTTCTGGCATACACCCAGGCCCTGTTCGATCCACCGATGCCTGCCATGATCCCCCTGATCAATATTACCCCCCTGCGCGCCCTGTGCTTCGGCCTGACCCTGGCCCTGTTCGAATTGCTCACCTACCTGGTCAGCGACGTGGTCATGCCCGCCATGCCCAGGGTGGTCGGCGACCTGAACGCCAGTCCCGACTACATTCCGCATGCCCTGAACCTCTACCTGCTCGGTGGCGTGGTCCTGCAATGGCTGATCGGCCCCCTGGCCGACCGCTATGGACGGCGGACGTTGTTGCTGGCCGGGTGCGCCTTCTTTGGCCTGGCCTGCCTGGCCACCTACTGGGTCCAGGACATCGGCCTGTTCAACCTGCTGCGCCTGCTGCAGGGTATCGGCCTGGGCTTTGTGGTCACCGTTAGCTACCCAGCCCTGAACGAGGCCTTCAGCGAGAGCGACGCGGTGCGGATGATGGCCTTGCTGGCCAATATCGCCCTGCTGTCGCCCTTGCTCGGTCCGCTGGTCGGCACGCTGTTGCTTGAGTGGATGTCATGGCGCTGGCTGTTCGTGGTGTTCGCCGTTGGCGCCGTACTGACCTGGCTGGCGCTGTACCGCTTCATGCCCGAAACCCTGGGTGTCGAGCGCCGCGATGGCTCGCGCCTGGCACGTACGCCGATCGAGCTGCTACCGCTGATGAAGGGTTATGCACGGCTGCTCTGCAACCGGCGCTTCGTGGCCGGCAGCGCCGCGCTGGGCCTGGTCAGCCTGCCGTTGATCGGCTGGATCGGCCTCTCTCCGGTGTTGCTGATCCATGACGAAGGCCTCAGCACCCTGGACTACGCCCTGTGGCAATTGCCGGTGTTCGGTGGGCTGATCCTGGGCAATCTCATTATCAACCGCATCGCCGATCGCCACGCGCTGACCAGCCTGGTGCGCCAGGCCCTGTGGCCCTACCTGTTTGGCCTGGGTGCGATGATGGTGCTGACCTGGGCATGGCCGACCGTGCCGAGCCTGGTCGCAGGCCTTTCGCTCTATGCGCTGGGCCTGGGCATTGCCAATGCGGTGCTGTACCGCATGACGTTGTTCTCCAGCGATCAGAGCAAGGGCCTGGTTTCGGCGATGCTGGGCATGATCACCATTGCCTTGCTCGGCTTGGGCGGGGCGGTGCTGGCGATGCTCGGCGCAGGTGCGAGCCTGCTGCACTTCGCCGTGGCGGCTGGCATCGCCGGGATGCTTGCCCTGTGGCCACTCTGGGTGGTGCTCGGTAGCGCTCAGGCCATGGAGGAGGGGGCTACCATGCAGTAGCCCGGGCATACATCACTGCAGACTCAAGGGCGTTCGGCGACCGAGTGCTCGACCCGCGCCGGCTTGCCGCGGCCTGTTTCCTGGCGCCAGTGCAGGGCAATCAGGATCAGCGTGGGCACCCCAAGCAGGGCGGTGATCAGGAAGAAGTCGTGGTAGCCGAATTTCTCCACCATGACCCCCGAATAGCCGCCGATCAGGCGTGGCAGCAGGAGCATGATCGAGCTGAGCAAAGCGTATTGGGTGGCCGAGAACTTCAGGTTGGTGAGGCTCGAGAGGTAGGCGACGAACGCCGAGGTGGCCAGGCCTGAGCTGAAGTTGTCCAGCGAGATGGTGACGATCAGCATCTGCAGGTTCGGGCCCATGTCGGCCAGCATCAGGAACAGGATGTTGGTCGCCGCCGATGAGACTCCGCCGATGAACAGGATTGGCAGGATGCCGAAGCGTACGATCAGCAGGCCACCGAAGCCGGCCCCGACCAGGGTCATGATCAGGCCGAAGATCTTGCTGACGCTGGCGATCTCATCCTTGGTGAAGCCCTGATCGATGTAGAAGACGTTGGCCATCACGCCCATCACCGTGTCCGACATCCGATAGGTGGCGATCAGCCCGAGCAACAGCAACGCCTGCCAGCGGTAGCGCACGATGAAGTCGTTGACCGGCGTCAGCACTGGTGCCAAGCCGCGGCGCCCCATGGCCGACAGGCACAGCCAGGTCAGGGTGATGTAGAGGATGGCGCGCAGGAAGGCGCGGTCCGTGAGCAGCAGGTCGAGCAGGCTCGAATCGCCGAACAGCACGCTGGCGAAGTCGGTGTTGTACAGCTGGGTGAACGTCGCCGGTACCGAGACCAGCAGGACGATCAACACGAACACCGACACCAGTTGATGGATCAGGCCATAGCGCGCCGCCGACAGCTGGGTGCGCAGCGGCACCGGCGGCTCGCGCATCAGCAGGGTGGTCACCAGCGCAGGCAGCATGAGCAGCCCGAACAGCACATAGGTGCCGGTCCAGGCCTTGTGCAGGTAGCTGAAGCCGGTGGAACCGAACCATTCGGCGAAGAACAGCGCGCCTGCGGTGGCCAGCAGGGCAGCCACCCGGTAGCCGGCCATGTAGCTGGCCGCGAGTGCTGCCTGGCGTTGGTCGTCGGCGATTTCCAGGCGGTAGGCATCGACGGCGATGTCCTGGGTGGCCGAGGCAAAGGCCACCAGCACGGCCAGGGCAATCATCCACGAGAGGTGCTTCTGCGGGTCGCAGAACCCCATGCCGATCAGGCCGATCAGTACCAGCCCCTGAGACAGCACCAGCCACGACCGTCGCCTGCCCATCTTGCCGAGCACGGGCAGGCGCCATTGGTCGAGCAGCGGTGACCAGACCCACTTGAAGGCGTAGGCCAGACCGATCAGGCTCGCGTAGCCAATGGTCTCGCGGGCCACACCCGCTTCGCGCAACCAGACCGAGAGGGTCGAGAACACCAACATGTACGGCAGGCCGGCGGCAAAGCCGAGCAACAAAAGCACCAGGGTCGACGGGCTGGCATAGGCAGCGAGCGCAGCGCGCCAGGTTTTACGGGGCATGGGCCAACATCTGCCTCAAGTTTGCGAAAACAAAGCGCGCACTCTAACCGCTGTGCTCCATCGGACGCCAGCCATGGCGCGTCATATCCACACGATTATTGTGCACGGTGACACCCTCCGCGCGCAGTCGCGCACGCTGTTCGTCACCCGAAACGGTACCGGACTTAAGGCTCAGCCGGCCGCCCGCGCCGAGCACCCGGTGCCAGGGTAGGCGGGTGTCGTCCGGCAACTGGCCCAGCGCGCGCCCGACCCACCGCGCGGCGCGGCCGAGCCCAGCCAACTCGGCGAGCGCGCCATAGCTCACCACCTTGCCCACCGGGATCTGCCCGAGCACCACAAACAGTGCCATTCGTCGGGCTTCTGCGTGTTCTGCCGAAAGACCGGACGTCCTGGACATCAGGCCCTACCGGGAACTGGCTGGGCCCTTGGGCAGCAGCTGCGACAAATGAGAATTGAACTCGATGGCATGGTCCGGGTCTGTGCTTGCTCTAGTCGTGGGTCCAGGCGTGCCGCTATCAATCAAGCGTCGGCACTGCCTGTATAATGCCCGGCTTTTTACGTTAACCCGAGCCCATATTCTGCTTATGTATTCTAGAGCCTTGTTGTGCATTGCTGCTGCTACTACCCTGTGTTCCTCGGCGCTCGCCGATACCGTCTGGATGAAGAACGGCGACAAGCTGAGCGGCAAGATCAAGGTCTTCGATGGCGGCAAGCTGTTGCTGGAAACGCCCTATGGCGGCGCCATCGCCCTGGATTGGAACCAGGTCAAGACCTTGGAGAGCGACCAGGAGCTGCTGGTCAAGCAGGATGCCTACAGTGGAGAGCGCGCCAAGTCGCTGCACGCGTCCGAGGACGGCAAGGTGACCTTGGCCAACGGCGAGTCGCCCAAGACCGTCGAGCTGTCGAGCATCGCGCAAATCATGAAACCCAAGCCTGTGGTCGAGGATCTGGTGTGGAAGGGTAATGTCGACCTGGCGCTGGACTACAAGCGCGCCGAGAACGACACCGACGACTACGACATCGGCTTCAAGACCACCGCCCGCCACGGCCGCTGGCGTCATAACGCCGAGGCCGAGTATAACCGCGAAACCAAGGACGACATCACCACCACCAACAACTGGAGCGCCGAGTACGCGCTGGACCGCTTCCTTACTGAGCAGTGGTTCTGGCAGGGCCGGCTGAACTACAAGCGTGACCACATCGAAGACCTGGCTCGCCAGCGCACCGTCGGTACCGGTCCCGGCTACCAGTTCTGGGATAACGAGCTGGGCGCCTTCTCCCTGGGTTCGCTGCTCAACCGCACCGACTACGAGTACCGCGATGGCGGCAAGGACAACTTCTACTCCGTGGGCATGAAGTGGGACTATAACCGCTACCTGATCGGCAAGACCGTCGAGCTGTTCACCAGCGGCGAGCTCGGCAAGCCCTTGGGCAACGTCGCCGACTACTCTCTGGATGCCGAAATCGGGCTGCGCTACAAAGTCACCGAGTGGGCCTCGTTCAACCTCAAGGCCGAGAAGGACGTGATCAGCGGCACCAGTGACAGCGATCTGGACAAGACCCGCTACACCGCAGGCTTTGGCGTCGCCTGGTAATGCAGTAGCTGCAAGCTGCAAGCTGCAAGAGAAGTGCGATCGCCATTCCCCCGACGTGGCGACCCCACGATCTTGCTTTTTCTTGCCGCTTGTAGCTTATAGCTTGCAGCCAAACCCATCCGCCAAGGAGCGCCCCCGTGAGTGACAAAGCCATCCGGCCCGCCAGAGAATTGCTGCTCAAGGAATACCGCGGGGTCCTCTCGACCCATTCCAAGTCCATGCCCGGCTACCCTTTCGGCTCCGTGGTGCCGTACTGCCTGGACGCCGAGGGCCGGCCGCTGATCCTCATCAGCCGCATCGCCCAGCACACCCACAACCTGCTCAAGGACGCCAAGTGTTCGCTGCTGGTGGGCGAGCGCGAGGCCGAGGACGTCCAGGCCGTCGGGCGTCTGACGCTGATGGCCGAGGCACACAAGCTGACCGACCAGGCCGCCATCGACGGCGCAGCCGAACGCTACTACCGCTACTTCCCGGACGCGAGCAACTATCACCGCGCCCACGACTTCGACTTCTGGGTACTGCAGCCGGTGCGCCACCGCTACATCGGTGGTTTTGGCGCGATCCATTGGCTCGATCAGGTAACCCTGGCCAACCCCTTCGCCGGCAAGGCCGAGGCGAGCATGATCGAGCACATGAACAGCGATCATGCCAATGCCATCGCCCATTACGTCGAGCTCACCGGCCTGCCGCGTTCACCGGCGGCGCAACTGGTCGGCATCGACAGCGAAGGCATGCACTTGCGTATCGGTCAGGGCGTCTACTGGTTACCTTTTGCCAATATTTGCAATACTCCGACACAAGTCCGCGAAGCCCTGGTTTTGCTGGCTCGCGCCGACCGCTGGCCGACTGCGACTGAAGTCTAGGCTTGAAATAGCGACTGATCGTTACCATTTGAGGTCTTACTGGAAGGTCGTCTTCCGTCGAGGAACCTTTGATGCGTGCTTTTCTACTGCTGTTTCTGATTTTTCCGGTGCTGGAGCTTTATGTCTTCTTCAAGGTCAGCACCGCGATCGGCTTCTTCCCGGCGCTGCTGCTGATCATCGCCGGCTCCGCGCTGGGTGTGCTGGTGATGCGCATCGCTGGCATGGCCACGGCCTTGCGGGCCCGTGAGAGCCTGCAACGTGGCGAACTGCCCGCCGAAGACATGTTCCAGGGCCTGATGCTCGCCCTGGGTGGCGGCCTGCTGCTGTTGCCAGGCTTCATCAGTGACGTGCTGGGCCTGCTGTGCCTGATGCCTTTCACCCGTCACTTGGTGGCGCGCAAGCTGCGTCAGCGTGCCGAAGCCCAGGCCATGCGCCAGCGCGCGTTCGGCGATCAGCCGGGGAATCCGCAGCCGGGTAAACCTGGTCAGCGCCCCAATGTGATCGAAGGCGACTACGAACGCCGCGACCCCTGAGTCTGCGCCTGGCGCACGACGGCCCCTGGTGGGGCCGTTTTCTTTTGTGTGATTTTTCGCGAAAATTTTTACGGGCAAGCCTTGTAATTGCCCTTGGCGACCTCATGTATGGGTCACCGCAAGGTTTCTGGTCTTTTGCACCAGACATTACACCTGTGGTTCGCACCTGCGAGCCACGTCCGGCAACGCCGGAACGCCTCAACCCGCCGGTGTCGACACCGGCCGATGAAAACCACAATTGGGAGAGATCGACAATGAAGCTTCGTCCTCTGCATGACCGCGTCGTCATCCGTCGCAGCGAAGAAGAATCGAAAACCGCTGGCGGTATCGTCCTGCCGGGTTCGGCCGCTGAAAAACCAAACCGTGGCGAGATCGTCGCCGTCGGTACCGGCCGCATCCTGGACAACGGTGAAGTACGTGCGCTGGCCGTGAAAGTGGGTGACAAGGTGGTTTTCGGCCCTTACTCGGGCAGCAACACTGTGAAAGTCGACGGCGAAGACCTGCTGGTGATGAGCGAGAACGAAATCCTCGCTGTCATCGAAGCTTGATTCACCGGGTTTCCCGTTACTCCAAAGTATTCAAGGATTAAACGATCATGGCTGCTAAAGACGTAAAATTCGGCGATTCCGCCCGCAAGAAAATGCTCGTTGGTGTCAACGTCCTGGCTGACGCGGTAAAAGCGACCCTGGGCCCGAAAGGCCGCAACGTGGTCCTGGCCAAGAGCTTTGGCGCGCCGACCATCACCAAGGACGGCGTTTCCGTTGCCAAGGAAATCGAACTGAAGGACGCCTTCGAGAACATGGGCGCGCAACTGGTCAAGGAAGTTGCTTCCAAGGCCAACGACGCTGCCGGTGACGGCACCACCACCGCTACCGTCCTGGCCCAGGCCATCGTCAACGAAGGCCTCAAAGCCGTCGCTGCCGGCATGAACCCGATGGACCTCAAGCGCGGCATCGACAAGGCCACCGTCGCCGTCGTTGCCGAGCTGAAGAAACTGTCCAAGCCATGCGCCGACTCCAAGGCCATTGCCCAGGTAGGCACCATCTCTGCCAACTCCGACAGCTCCATCGGCGACATCATCGCCGAAGCCATGGAAAAAGTCGGTAAAGAAGGCGTGATCACCGTTGAAGAAGGCTCGGGCCTGGAAAACGAACTGTCGGTCGTAGAAGGCATGCAGTTCGACCGTGGCTACCTGTCCCCGTACTTCGTCAACAAGCCGGACACCATGGTTGCCGAGCTGGAAGGCCCGCTGCTGCTGCTGGTCGACAAGAAGATCTCCAACATCCGCGAACTGCTGCCGGTGCTGGAAGCCGTTGCCAAGGCTGGCCGTCCGCTGCTGATCGTTGCCGAAGACGTCGAAGGCGAAGCGCTGGCGACCCTGGTGGTCAACAACATGCGTGGCATCGTCAAGGTCGCCGCGGTCAAGGCACCTGGCTTCGGCGATCGCCGCAAGGCCATGCTGCAGGACATCGCCGTCCTGACCGGCGGTACCGTGATCTCCGAAGAAATCGGCCTGAGCCTGGAGTCCGCTACCCTGGAGCACCTGGGTAACGCCAAGCGCGTGACCCTGTCCAAGGAAAACACCACCATCATCGACGGCGCAGGTGTAGAAGGCGACATCGAAGCACGCGTCAAGCAGATCCGTGCCCAGATCGAAGAGACTTCCTCGGACTACGACCGTGAGAAGCTGCAAGAGCGCCTGGCCAAGCTGGCTGGCGGTGTTGCCGTGATCAAGGTCGGTGCTGGCACCGAAGTCGAGATGAAAGAGAAGAAAGCCCGCGTCGAAGACGCCCTGCACGCTACCCGTGCGGCCGTCGAAGAAGGCGTGGTGCCTGGCGGTGGTGTTGCCCTGGTCCGTGCCCTGCTGGCCATCGTTGACCTCAAAGGCGACAACGAAGAGCAGAACGTCGGTATCGCCATCCTGCGCCGCGCTGTCGAAGCCCCGCTGCGTCAGATCACCGCCAACGCCGGTGACGAGCCGAGCGTCGTGGCTGACAAGGTCAAGCAAGGCTCCGGCAACTACGGCTACAACGCTGCGACCGGCGAGTACGGCGACATGATCGAAATGGGTATCCTCGATCCTGCCAAAGTCACCCGCTCGGCGCTGCAAGCGGCCGCTTCGATCGGTGGTCTGATGATCACCACCGAAGCCATGATCGCTGACGCTCCGGTAGAAGGTTCTGCTGGCGGCGGCATGCCTGACATGGGCGGTATGGGTGGCATGGGTGGCATGGGCGGCATGATGTAAGCCAGCCTCACCCGCTGCTCGATAAGAAGCCCCGCCTCGTGCGGGGCTTTTTTTATAGTCAATCTCCTGCCCAGACCCTGCACCTTTAGCCAAGGCTGGCAGTGTCCGCCATATGGCCTTAAGCTGCGCCCTGCCGCGCTGATCAATAGCCTGGCACTGGAGACCTCGATGCGAATTCTATTGGTTGAAGACAACCGCGATATCCTCGCCAACCTGGCCGATTACCTCGGCATGAAAGGCTACACCGTCGATTGCGCCCAGGACGGCCTGTCCGGCTTGCACCTGGCCGCGACCGAACATTACGACCTGATCGTGCTGGACATCATGCTACCCGGCATCGACGGCTACACCCTGTGCAAGCGCCTGCGCGAAGATGCGCGGCGCGATACGCCGGTGATCATGCTGACCGCCCGCGACCAGCTCGACGATCGCCTGCAGGGCTTTCGCTCCGGCGCTGACGACTACTTGCTCAAGCCCTTTGCCCTGTCGGAGCTGGCCGCGCGCATCGAGGCGGTACTGCGCCGCGCCCAGGGCGGCGGTCGACGCACCCTGCAGGTCGCCGACCTGATCTACGACCTCGATACGCTGGAAGTCACCCGCCAGGGCCGTCTGCTCAAGCTCAACCCGGTCGGCCTCAAGCTGCTCGCCGTGCTGATGCAGAAGAGCCCGCACGTGCTGCGCCGTGAAGTGCTTGAAGAGGCCCTATGGGGCGATGACTGCCCGGACAGCGACAGCCTGCGCAGCCATGTCCACCAGCTGCGCCAGGTGATCGACAAACCGTTCGACAAGCCTTTGCTGCATACCGTGCACGGCGTCGGGTATCGCCTTGCCGAGGGCCGTGATGGAGTTTAAGCAGAGCCTTGCTCAGCGCATCATCATCGCCTTCGCGCTGATGAGCGCGCTGGTCGCCGGGGCCTTCGCCTTCGGTATCGTCGCCACCGTGCACCTGGTCGAGGAACGGTTGATTTCCGCCGTGCTCGGCGGCGACCTGCAACGCCTGCTACGCATGGACAGCGTCAGCGACTGGAGCCATCGGCCGCGGCCCGACCAGCTGTTCTACTTCAGCGGCGGCCAGGACGATTTCGCCTTGCCCAAGGACCTGCGTCACCTGAACGCTGGGTTTCACGAGGTGTTCCGTGATCAACTGTCGTATCACGCCATGGTCGAGGTGGTCGACGGCAGACGTTATGTGCTGCTGCAGGATCAAAGCGATTTCGAGGAGCGCGAGCGGGTGCTGTTCGCCGTGGTGGTGGTGGGCTTCGTGCTCAGCCTGGCGTTGGCGGTGTTTCTCGGTTGGGTGCTGGCCCGTCGGGTGATGGCGCCGGTGATCCGCCTGGCCCGCCAGGTGCGCCACCGCGACCAGTTGCTGGGCCTGGCGCCACCTTTGGCGCCCGACTATGCCGCCGACGAGGTCGGCCAGTTGGCGGTGGCCTTCGATGACACCCTGGGTCGCCTGCGTGACGCCCTGACCCGTGAGCGGCTGTTCACCAGCGACGTCAGCCACGAGCTGCGCACGCCGCTGATGGTGCTGGCGACGTCCTGCGAACTGCTTATGGAGAATCCGGCCCTCGATGGCCGGGCGCGCAACCAGGTGGAGCGGATCGCCCGGGCCACCGAAGAGATGCGTGAACTGGTCAAGACCTTCCTCATGCTCGCCCGGGCCCAGCGCGACGAAGGCGCGGTGGCATCGCGGGCGCCCCTGAGGGAAGTGGCCGACGACCTGATCGGGGTCTGGCGCGACACCATCGAGCAGAAGGGCCTGGCCCTGTACTACGATGGCCGGGTCAGTGCCAGTCCGGCGCTGTACAACGCCACCTTCTTGCAGTCGGTGATGGGTAACCTGTTGCGCAACGCCGCGCATTACACCGACGAGGGTTACATCCGTCTGAGTCTGGAAGCCAATGGCTTCAGCGTCGAGGACAGCGGGGTGGGTATTCCCGAAGAGCAGCGCGAAGCAATGTTCCGACCGTTCGTGCGCGGTGATGAACGTCGTGGCGAAGGCCTGGGCCTGGGCCTTTCGCTGGTGCAGCGGATCTGCGACGACCAGGGCTGGCGCGTGACCCTGACCGCGACGCTGCCCCATGGCTGCCGCTTCCAGGTGGACCTGAGCCAGGGCGCCGTCAACAGCCCGGGTGAAGCACACTGATTTTGGGTGACTTTCTGTAATCTTCTGCGCAATTGAGTGACAGAATTTTCACATTGGTATGACCTGATTCCTACGCGCGCCTACCTAAGGTGTGCGCTCTGGAGTCAGGAGATGCCTATGCGTAGTTCCATCAAACTCGAATTTTCCGAAAAGTACGACCAGCAACATGCTCGGGAATATTTCCTCAAACACCGCAATGGGTGGGCTCGTCGCTTGTCTCACCAACGTGACGAACAACTGGCCCGCCGTGCTCTGGCGCTGGCCGGTGAGCCCGGCTTGGTGCTTGACCTGCCCTGCGGCGCTGGTCGATTCTGGCCGCTGCTGGCCGAAAAGCACAACCGTGTGATCATCGGCGCCGACAACTCCGCGGCCATGCTCGAGACGGCATGCGCCTCGCAACCGCCGGAGGTAGTGGAACGGGTACGGCCTTTGCAGACTTCAGCCTTTGCCATCGACCTGCCGGACAACGCCGTGGACAGCATTTTCTGCATGCGGTTGTTCCATCACATCGGCGAGGCGGCTCATCGCAAGGCGATTCTTTCGGAATTTCAAAGGGTTAGTCGCGATAGCGTGATCCTTTCGCTGTGGGTGGAGGGCAATTTCAAGGCTTGGCGGCGCAAGAAGCTCGAGCAGCGTCGCAGCGCAAGGGTCGAGCAGAACCACTATCAGAACCGGTTTGTGTTACCGGCGGCTACAGTCGAAGAAGAATTTGTTGCAGCTGGCTTCAAGATTCAGGAACGACTGGACTTTCTGCCGTTCTATGCGATGTGGCGGGTATATCTATTGCGCAAGGGGTAAGCAGTACATGGCGGTAACTCATAGACAAGATTCGGATTTCGACTACTACTGGCAGCAGCAAGGGGAGTGGGTCGAGGAACCGAACCAGCGACGCGGCGGTGAAAGCGGCGTGCAACGCCTGTCCGACGCATCGGGCCAGATGCTCTACGCTAAACGCCAAATCGGCCATATCTATCGTAGCTTGCTGCACCCGTTTGGCCGGCCTACGGTCCTGCGCGAACTGGATGCGTTGACCAGCTTCGAACAGCTCGGCGTGCGGGTGCCGCACATTGTCTATTGCGGTGTCGAGCGTGATGAGGAGCACCAGTGGCGCGCGCTGCTGGTGAGCAAGGCCCTGGACGGTTTCGTCGACATCGACAGCTGGTATCAGGATGGTGCGCGCGAGCGTTTCGACCAAGCCCTGCACGAACGGGTACTCGAGGACCTGGCAGCGAACCTGGCACGCATGCACCGCGGGCACTGGCAGCACGGATGCCTTTATGGCAAGCATGTATTCGTCAAGGTGATAGGCGAGGGACCGCAAGCGCGCGCCGAGGTGGCATTGCTTGACTTGGAAAAATGCCGGCGGCGAATCAGCTGCCATCGTGCTGCAGCCAACGACTTGCGCCAGCTGCGGCGCCATTCGTCACTCAACGAAGCAGAATGGCAAAAGCTGCTCTACTTTTACCGGATGGCGTTTGGCAGCGCTGTCAAAGGGTTAGAGCAATGACATTACAAATAGCTCGAGGTTTGTTTTTCATCGCCGCGCTGGCAGTGGCCACGGCGGCAGCCGCGGCCTGGGAGCAACCCCGGCCGGTGGTCTTCAGCAAGGCGCAAATCAGTCAGCAGTGCGCGTTACCGCGTGTGAGTAAACCACAGGTGAGCGTCCAGCCGGACCACGACTTGCTGCTATTCCTCTTCGGCATGCGCCAGGGGCTGCGCGCGCAAGGGTGAGCCTACAGAAACCGCGTCGTTTACCTGGACACGGTTCGACGCCGGAAGCGGCCCTTCGTATTGTCGCTTGTCCTTGCTCCTTCGCGGGCAAGCCCGCTCCCACACGGACCGAGGCGGTCACACTATCCGCGGTATGCAGGATTCTGTGAGAGCAGGCCTGTCCGCGAGTGGCGGCGAAGCCGCCGGCTTGCCTGTTCGCCGCCGCTCATGACCGCACCACCTGACGCTCCGTTTGTACGCCCTCGCGATGCGCCAACAAGGTATAGACGCATGGCAGCACGAACAGGGTGAACAGCGTGCCGATGGACATGCCGGTGGCGATCACCGTGCCGATGTCGAAGCGGCTCACCGCCCCGGCGCCGGTGGCGAGGATCAGTGGCACCATGCCGAAGACCATCGCTGCGGTGGTCATCAATACCGGTCGCAGGCGAATGGCCGCCGCTTCCTCGACGGCCTCCCGGGCGCTCAGGCCTTTGTGCTCGCGCAGCTGGTTGGCGAACTCGACGATCAGGATGCCGTGCTTGCTGATCAGGCCGATCAAGGTCACCAGGCCGACCTGGGTGTAGATGTTCATGCTCGAGATGCCCAGGAACAACGGCAATAACGCGCCGCAGATCGACAAGGGCACGGTCACCAGGATCACCAGCGGGTCGCGGAAGCTCTCGAACTGCGCCGCCAGCACCAGGAAGATGATCGCCAGGGCCAGGCCGAAGGTGACCCACAGGGCACTGCCTTCCTGGACGAACTGCCGCGCCGCGCCCGCATAATCGAACGAGAACCCCTCGGGCGCTTCCTCGCGGGCAATGGCGTCGACCGTCTCCAGCGCCTCGCCGATGCTGACGATGGGGAAGCCCTGGATGATCGCCGAGTTCAGCTGCTGGAACTGGTTGAGCTGGCGCGGGCGCGCCCGGTCGCTCAAGGTGATCAGTGTCGACAGGGGCAACAGTTGGCCCTGGGCGTTCTTCACGTAATAGCTGTTCAGCCAGCCGGGGTTGTCGCGGTAGGGGCGTTCGACCTGGGCGATCACCTTGTAGCTGCGCCCTTCCAGGGTAAAACGATTGATCTCCGCCTCGCCCAGCAGGGTAGCCAGGGTGCCACCGAGCACATTCATCGACACGCCCATCTGCGCGGCCTTGGCGCGGTCGATGTCCACCACCACTTCGGGCTTGTCGAACGCCAGGTCGATGTCGAGGAAGGCGAACTTGCCCGACTCCTGGGCGCGCGCCTTGATACGCTCGGCCACTTCCAGCAGCGCCGGGTAGTCGCCCGCGGTGTTGATCACGAACTGGAAGGGCAGGCCTTCGCCTGTGCCAGGCAGCGACGGCAGGTTGAAGCCAAAGATCTGCAGGCCGCCGATCTCCTCGAGCTTGGCCTGCACCGCCGGCAGCAGCTCCATCTGCGTACGCTCGCGTTCGTTCCAGGGCTTGAGCAGAAAGCCGCCGATCCCTGACTGCACGCCGTTGAACCCGTTGATCTGGAACGACGAATAGTACTCGGGGAACGTCCTGAAAATGGCGGTGAATTCATCGGTGTAGGCATTGAGGTAATCGAGGTTGGTCGGCTGTGGGGCGCTGCTCATCATGAAGATCACCCCTTGGTCCTCGTCCGGCGCCAGCTCGCTCTGGGTGAACATCAGCAGCACCGGGATCAGGCACAGCACCAGCGCCGCGAATACCAGCACCACCGGGCGGCTGTCCAGGGTGCCGTGCAGCAGGCGCTGATAACGCCGTTTGAGCCTTTCGAACAGATTGTCCAGGCGGTGGGCGAGGCCGGTGGGGTTCTGCTCGGGACGCAGGAGCAGGGCGCACATCATCGGTGACAGGGTCAGGGCGACGACCCCCGAGATGATCACCGCGCCAGCCAAGGTCAGGGCAAACTCCTTGAACAGCGCACCGGTGAGTCCTTCAAGAAACCCAATGGGTGCGTAGACCGCGGCCAGGGTGATGGTCATCGACACCACCGGCATGGCGATCTCCCGCGCCCCCTCGAGGGCCGCGTCGAACGGCGTCTTGCCTTCCTCGATATGCCGGTGGATGTTCTCGACCACGACGATGGCGTCATCCACCACCAGGCCGATGGCCAGCACCATCGCCAGCAGCGTCAGCAGGTTCAGCGAGTAGCCCATCATCTGCATGAAGAACAGCACGCCGATCATCGACAGCGGGATGGTCACCACCGGGATCAGCACCGAGCGCAAGGCGCCGAGGAACAGGAACACCACGACGATGACGATCAGCACGGCTTCGACCAGGGTCTTGATCACCTCGTCGATCGACGCCTGGATGAACAGGGTGGCGTCGTAGGCGATCGACACCTTGAGGTTGGAAGGCAGCTGGCTTTCAAGCGCCGGCATGATCCCCCGCACTTCCTTGATCACTTCCAGCGGGTTGGCCGCGGGGGTGGCCTTGATGCCGATGTACACCGAGGGCGTACCGTCGAAGGAGCTGACCGTGTCGTAGTTTTCCGCGCCCATCTGCACCCTGGCCACGTCGCCCAGCAAGACCCGGCTGTCACCCTCGGTCTTGAGCGGCAGGGCGGCAAAGGCTTCGGCGGACTTGAGCTCGGTGCTGGCGTTGATGCTGGTCACCACGTACTCGCCCTTGACCTCGCCGGCCGCGGACAGAAAATTGTAGCGACGCACCGCATCGGTCACATCCAGGGCGCTCAAGCCATAACCCGCCAGCTTTACCGGATCGATCCAGATGCGCATGGCGAACACCTGGTTGCCGAGGATCTGGGCTTCGGCCATGCCCGGCAGGGTGGCCAGCTTGGGCTGGATCACCCGGGACAGGTAGTCGGTGATCTGCGGGTTGCTCATCTCGTCGCTGTAGAAGCTGATGTACATCAGTGCCGAGGCATCGGCGGACTCCTTGCTCAGCACCGGATCTTCGGAATCCTGCGGCAATTGGTTGCGCACCTCGTTGGCCTTGGCCAGCAGCTCGGTGAACAGACGGTCGCTGTCGGCACCGATGCGCGCATAGATGGAGATGACCGAAAAGTTCTGCCGGCTCACCGAGGTCATGTAGTCGATGCCTTCGGCGCTGGCCAGGCTCTGTTGCAGCGGCTGGGTGATGTAGCCCTGGATGGTCTCGGCGTTGGCTCCGGGATAGGCGGTGGTGACCGTGATCAGCGCGTTTTCCATCTGCGGGTACTGGCGGATCTGCAGCTTGCTCCAGGCCTGGAAGCCGAGCAGAACGATCAGCAAGCTGACCACGGTGGCCAATACTGGCCGGCGGATGAAGGGATCGGTAAAGGCCATCGGCGCCTCCAGGCTCAGTCGGTGCGCTGGGCGCTAGGGGCGTCGCGTTCCAGGGCCTTGTCGGGGCTGATGCGGATCGCCGCGCCCTGGGTCAGTTTCAGCTGCCCGGCGGTGACGACTTGCTCGCCCGGCTTGAGGCCTTTGTGAATCACCACCAGGCCATCGCGGCGCTCGCCGGTTTCCACGGTGCGGCGGTCGGCCATCAGCTGTGGGTGGTCTTGGTGGTCCGGCAGGGGCTGGCCATCCTCGTCTTTTTTCGGGGCCACGACATACACGGAGTTACCATAAAGCGTGTAGGTGACCGCGCTTTCCGGCACCACCACCTGGGGCTTGGGATCGGGCAGCAGCACCTGGAGGCTGGCGAACATGCCTGGCAGCAGCTTGCCGTCGGGGTTGGCCAGGGTGGCGCGCACCAGCAGGTTACGGGTGCTTTCCTCGACCTTGGGATTGATGGCGCTGAGGGTGGCCGGGAAGCGCTGGCCAGGATAGGCCGCCACCTCGACCTGTACCTGCTGGCCCAGGCTCAGGCGCGGCAAGGCCTGTTCGGCGACATTGAAATCGACGTAGAGGCTGCTCAGGTCCTGCAGCGTGGCGATCACCGTGCCACTGGCCAGGTAGTCGCCAATGTCCACCTGGCGGATGCCAATGGTGCCGCTGAAGGGTGCATTGATGCTCTTCTTGGCCAGCGACGCCTTGAGCTGGTCGACCACGGCCTGGTTGCGCTGGAGTTGTGCCCGCAGGCGGTCGTATTCGCCGCGCGAGATGGCCTGAATACCGACCAGTTGGCTGGCGCGGGCGAAGTCGACCTTGGCCAGGCCCAGGTCGGCCTGGGCGGTGCCCAATAACGCGGTTTCCTCGCCGCTGTCCAGTTGCAGCAGCAATTGCCCGGCCTTGACCTGCTGGCCGGAGGTGAAATGCAAGGCCCTGACCGTGCCAGCGATCTCCAGGCTCAGCTCGACCCCTTGCAAGGCCTTGAGGCTGCCCACTGCCGGCAGGCGTTCCTGCCAGCTGCGTTCGCTGGCGAGCACGGCGGCAACGCTGATCGGTGGCTTGGGGGCCGAGAACACCTGGATCTGCCGGTAGATGGAAAAGCCCTTGTAGCCTCCCAGTATGAGCACGATCAACAGAACGACAGCCAACATGATCAGCATGCGGCGGCGCAGCATAGTCCGGTTCCTTGGATGCAGGTGTGTTGTTGGTATGGCACGACTGCGGGCGCTCCTGCCCCTGTGCGGGTGCAGAGAGTATTGCCTGTTTTTCTGATAACAGGGAAGCCCGAGGCGCAGGCCTGCGTGCCGACCCATTCGCACGCACGTCAGTGCGGCGAATGGACGGGTTCAGGCAACCAGGAAGGATCAGACCAGATGCAGGTGGTTATCCCACAACCCCGAGGGCAACTGCAGTGGCTGGCCGATCAACTGGCTTTTACGGCAATCGTAGAAGCGGCAGCGTCCTTGGCCGGAGGTGACGACGAAGCCATCAGCCACGGCGCCGACGCCGGCACAGTCGGGCATTGGGGCGTCGAGGCGGACCTCGGCGCTGTCCAGGTCCCAGATGAACAGACGATTGGCCCGCGGCGCGGTCAGTGCCACCAGGCGCAGGTCGCTGTGGATGGCGACGCTGGCGGTGTAGTGGGCCATCGAATGCAACTGCTGCTCAGGCACCGGGAATGCCTGGAACGGTTGCCCCGGTCGCTTGATCGCCACCAACTGCGCGGTTTCCTCGGCGCCCCCCATGAACTGCTGGCCGGCGACGATGGTGCCATCGGCACCAATCGCCAGATGGCGCACGCTGTTCATCTGCTGATCGAGGGTTTCCTTGCTCAGCAGCGTGCCATCGCGCTGCATCAGTACCAGGCTCGGCTCCATGGCGTCGAGGTTCATCTCGACACGGCTTTCGGCCTCGGTACGAATACCGCCGTTGGCCACCACCAGGGTTTCGCCATCCGGCATCCACGACACTTGGTGCGGGCCTACGCCGTGGGTGGAGATCTCGCCGGTGTATCGCAAGCGCTCGCCTTCGAAGCGGTACACGCCCAGTACGCCACGACCCGGATCGGTAGTGTCGTTCTCGGTAGCGTACAGCCACTCGCCGCCCTTGTGGATTACTGCATGGCCGTAGAAATGCCGGTTCGGCTGCGAGGTGATGGTCTGGAGCAGGCGCCCGTCGCGCAGGTCGAGCAGGTAGCTCTCGGTGCCAGGGCGACGCGCCACGAACAGCGCGATCGGCAGGTGCGGGTGGTTGATGATGTCGTGGCAGCGTTGCCCCACCTGGGTGGCAAACACCTGGCTGCCGTCCAGGCGGTAACCGACGGCATAGTGCTTGCCGTCGCCGTCATCGCGCGCCGAGAGCAGCAGGGGTTCGCCGCCTTTGCCGCGAAACAGGCTCCAGCCGCCCAGGGTCAAGGCGCTGAGCAATACGCTACCGAGTTTGATGGCCTGGCGTCGCAACATGATCAGTCACCGTCGTTGGCATTGAAGCCCAGCTGGATGTTCAACGCTTTGGCCAGTTCGCCTTCGTGCAGGCGGTGGACCACGTTGAGGCTGTCGTAGATCTGGTTCAGGGTCTGCCGGCCAGTGTCGTCGGCCAGCAGTTCGCCCAGTGGCTTCTGGTTGTCGGCCAGCAGCTTGATCGAGGTGGCGTAGGCATCGTCGATCTTCTGCGCCAAGGCGTCCTGGTCCTTGCCCAGCAGGCCGCGCAGGCCCTTGTTGTCGACCCCGACCCAGACCGCCTGGGCGGCCTTGAGGCTGGCGTCCAGGCTCTTGATCGAAGCATGGCTGCGCCAGGCTTCGGCCTGCAGCGGCTGCGGGATACCCTTGCTCTGGCGGCCCATCGGCGCACCGAGCTTCTTCTTCAGGGTGTCGAGGGCCGTGACCTGGGCGCGCAGCAGATCGGCGATCGCCTCGTGGGAGTCGGCGTAGCGCTGGTTAGGGAACTTGGTCATCTGCGCCAGCATGCCGTCGGTGTCGTTCCAGCCCTTGAGGATCTCCTCGGCAAGAACCTTCTGGTGCTCGCCGATGGCCACCAGCAGCGGGCAGTAGCGGGCCTTCTGCTCAGGCGTGGCGACGTCCGGCTTGCTGTCGAAGAGGATGTACTCGTAGGCCGACAGGCCACGCACCACGACGCTGGACTTGCCCAGGGTCTGGGCATCGACTGGCTTGTCGCCATTGACCAGTTGCTCGACCTGGCGGCCGACCAGGTTCTTCTTGTCGGGCCAGAATTGTACCTGCCAGGCGCGGTTGCCCTCGGCCAGCGGGCCGACCAGCAGTGGCTGCAGCTCGGCCCAGGCCTTTTGCGCGGCGAGGAAATCGTCACGGGCCGCGTCCAGGGTCTGCTTGCCTTCACAGAAGGCCAGAGCACTGGCGGCCAGTTGCCGGTCGGCCGCGACCCAACGGCTGTAGGTCGGCAGGATCACCTGCTTGGCGATGGCGGCGGAGGTCACGGCCTGTGGATCCTGCGGCGAGCAGGCGCCGAGGGCGAGTGCGGCGAGGCTGGTGAACAACAGTTTGGGTCGGAACATGCCCGGCTCCTTGCGCTTTATAGAGAGTTCAGGAAAGCCAGCAACGCGGCGCGCTGCTCGGCATTGAAGGTAAGAACATGCTGGCGCGCCGCCTGCGCTTCACCACCGTGCCAGAGCACGGCTTCGAGCAGGTTGCGGGCGCGCCCGTCATGCAGGAACTGGGTGTGGCCGCTGACGCTGCCGGTCAGGCCGATGCCCCACAGCGGCGGGGTGCGCCAGTCCTGGCCACCGGCGGCGAATTCGCTGCGGTTGTCGGCCAGGCCCGGGCCCATGTCGTGCAACAGCAGGTCACTGTAGGGACGAATGAGCTGGTTCGCCAGCTCCGGCTCGGCGGCATCGGCCGCCGTGGTGAACTGCGGGGTGTGGCAGCCCTGGCAGCCGGCCTGGAAGAACAGGTTCTTGCCGGCCAGCACCTGGGGCGCATCGACGTCGCGCCGCGAGGGCACGCCGAGGTTGCGGGTGTAGAACGACACCAGGCGCAGGATATTGTCGCTCACCTCCTTCTCGCCCGCGGCGCCGTCGCCGTTGGGTGCGCCGAGGCAATCAAGCTGGGACGCGGTACAGTCGTCCACCGGCCGCAAGGTGGTGGTCAGGCCCATGTCGCCGGAGAGGGCATGGACGTTCTGCTGGTTGATGTTCGGCTGCCCGGCCTTCCAGCCGAAACGGCCGAGCACAGTCTTGCCCAGAGCATCGTCCCAAACCCGATTGGGGCGCCCGCGAATGCCGTCGCCGTTGCCATCGTCCGGGTCGGCGTTGGCCAGGATCGCGGCCTCTGGGATGGCTTCGAGCAAGCCGAGGCCGATCATTGGGGGCGCCACGCGTGCGGAAAATCGCGTGTCAGGGTGCATCGGTCCGTAGCCGAGCTGGGTGATCTGCAACCGTGGACGGCGCAGTTCGATCTGGGTGCCGTCCTTGAAGGTAACCGTCTCTGCACTGTACTCGACTCGCACCTTGCCCTCCGGCGCCACGCCGGGGATGGCCATGTCCTGCAACTGGCTGCCGTACACCGGCTCCGGGACGATCCCCAGTTGCTCGATGACCTTGGCATACGCCGGCTGGTCGGGAATCGACAGGCGCACCAGCATCGACACGGCATTGCTGGCACCGGGTGCGGGCGGGTGGCCGCGGCCATCGCGGATATGGCAGTTCTGGCAGGCGTTGGTGTTGAACAGCGGGCCGAGGCCATCGCGCGCGGTGGTGGTCGACGGGGCGATCACCCAAGGGTTGCGGAAGAAGCTGTTGCCCACGCTGAAGTCCAGGCGCCGTTCGGGGCTCAGGTTGGCCGAGGGCATGGAGAACGCGTTGCGGTCATGCCGCTGCACCGTTGCCTTGCCGCCTGAAAGCGCCTCGCCGGGCTCGGCCTGGGTAAAACGCGGGGCGTCATCACAGGCAGCCAGGGCCAAGGCCAGGAGCAAAGGGCTAAGACGGAGCAAGGACATCAAAAATCCTGGGTTTGAGCAAAAAACCGGCGTGCAAGCTTAGCAGGCTAAGGGGATATGAATAAGAGGGATTTGCGTTTGCTTCATGAAAATGCTGTCAGGGCGGCATCAGCGGCAGGGCCTGCCTACTGGCTGAGCTCGCTGGACTGAAAAGGCGACCTGAAGACTAATGCCAATCAGTTAACGATTCATCACCTTCCTTGGGGCTGCTCTGCAGCCCTTCGCGGGCAAGCCCGCTCCCACAGGTTGAGGTGCATCCAGAGGTATGTTCTCTGCGCGACAGCGCAGC
>Ga0160433_100127_pt1 | contig 68773 bp, 63 predicted proteins | sample HID1972K_E0MG_FD_108235 | JGI IMG/M metagenome (GOLD analysis project Ga0160433, IMG submission 108235) | Enriched pill bug-associated microbial communities from UW Madison campus, WI, USA - HID1972K_E0 MG | ecosystem: Host-associated > Arthropoda: Insects > Digestive system > Unclassified ...
CATCTTCTATGACTTCGAATCCGTCTTGCGGAAAACCAACACTTAAGTCAAGAAATTCCTGATAGGTCTGCATTATTTTTCTAATTTTGGCAAAGATATACTTTCGCAATGAGATGTTGAACATTAGCTGTCAATTTTTGTTCCATCTTTGAAATTGGAGTCTAATTTGTATGTTGAAATGAGAGAGATTCAATTGATTGAAGTGAAATCGGAATTAGGAGCTGGTACCAGGGGTACTAGTTTAGGCGTTGATGCGATAAAAACTGCAGCTTTAGATTTTGGAAGTCGTTTCTTCAAACAATATCCCTCTATTGAAGTTCCCAATGAAAATCATTTACTATTTGAATCTTCAGGAAGTCCATACGCTAAGCGTATATCAGGAGTTCTTACTGTATGTGAACGCGTTGCAGATGAGGTTCATAAAACTTTTGATCTTGGGAAGTTTCCTGTCATATTAGCCGGTGATCATAGTTCCGCAATAGGTACTATAGCGGGTATTCATAAAGCTTATCCGAAAAAGAGATTAGGTGTCATTTGGGTTGATGCACATGCCGATATTCATTCTCCGTATACCAGTACTTCAGGAAATTTGCATGGAATGTCTATTTCTGCATCTTTAGATGAAGATAATTTAACACAAAAAGTTAATCAACCTGATCAGGAAACACTGAATTACTGGTTTCAGTTGAAAAATATAGGAGCTATTGCTCCAAAGATAATATCAAGAGATCTTGTGTACATAGGTGCCCGTGATATTGAATCACCAGAATTATACTTACTAAAAAAGGAGAAAATTAAGAATATATCGGTGTCTGATTTTCGAGAATTAGGTGTCGAAAGGGTAATTAATGATATTATGAACTATCTAGATCAGTGTGATCTGATCTATGTGTCCTTTGATGTAGACTGTATGGATGCATCTATATCCAGGGGTACAGGTACTCCAGTCCTGAATGGTTTTACTGAAAGAGAGATTGGAAACCTGATCCCTCGTTTGTGCAGCTATCCAAAAATCTGCTGTTTCGAAATTGTCGAAGTAAATCCTACCTTAGACACCGAAAATTTAATGGCTGAAAATGCTTTTGAAATTTTGGTTCGTGCAATAAATGCATTAACCAACGATTAATACGGTTTACAAATTAGAATGAATATACAAGATCAAATTATAAAGGTTACCCAGCAAGCTGTAAAAGATTTGTATGCAGCAGATCTGTCTGAGAATCAGATTTCTTTGCAAGAAACGAGAAAAGAATTTGAAGGGCACTTTACTTTAGTGACTTTCCCGATTATTCGATTTTCTAAAAAATCACCAGAACAAACTGGTCAGGAAATAGGAGATTATTTAAAAAATGAAATCGCTTTTATTGTTGATTTCAATATTATTAAAGGCTTTTTGAATTTGGTATTAAGTTCAGATTATTGGTTTGAGCGCCTGCAAAATGAAATTACAGATCCTAATCATGGTTTATTTCCTAAGAATGGAAAGAAATTAATGTTGGAATATTCTTCGCCCAATACAAACAAACCTTTGCATTTGGGGCATATCAGGAATAATTTATTGGGTTATTCGGTTGCAGAAATTCTAAAGGCGTATGGATATGAAGTTATAAAAGCAAATTTGGTTAATGATAGGGGAATTCATATTTGCAAATCGATGCTATCCTGGAAGCTTTATGGGAATGGAGAAACTCCTGAATCATCAGGCTTAAAAGGGGATCATTTGGTTGGTAAGTACTATGTGCGTTTTGATAAGGAATATAAAAAGCAGATTGAAGATTTAATCAATAATGGTCATACAGAAGAGGACTCTAAGAAGAATGCTCCTTTGATTAAAGAAGCTCAGTCTATGCTTCAAAAGTGGGAAGCCCACGATTCGGAAGTAGTTAGTTTGTGGCGCATGATGAATGGTTGGGTATATGAGGGGTTTGCTGAAACTTACAAGCAATTAGGGATTGATTTTGATAAATATTATTATGAATCAGATACTTATTTGTTAGGAAAAGATATTATCCAAGAAGGCCTTGATAAAGGTGTGTTCTATAAAAAGGATGATAATTCTGTATGGATTGATTTAACAGATGATGGTTTAGATGAGAAGCTTGTTTTGCGTGGGGATGGGACATCGGTATATATTACACAGGATCTGGGTACTGCTCAACTTAAATACGATGATTTTAAAATAGATGAATCTATTTATGTAGTTGGTAATGAACAAGACTATCATTTTAAGGTTTTATTTTTGATACTTAAGAAATTAGGAAAACCGTGGGCTAAGGGTTTGTTTCATTTATCTTACGGTATGGTTGATTTACCATCAGGAAAAATGAAATCTCGCGAAGGGACTGTTGTTGACGCAGATGATCTTATTGGGGAGATGATATCAACAGCAAAGGCACGTACTGAGGAGCTGGGAAAGGTAAGCGATTTCTCTTCTGAAGAGAAGGAAAAGCTTTATTATAATATTGGCCTTGGAGCGTTAAAGTATTTTTTATTAAAGGTTGAGCCGAAGAAAAGATTGCTATTTGATCCTAACGAATCCATCGATTTTCAAGGACATACTGGTCCTTTTATTCAATATACATATGCGCGGATTAACTCTGTGTTGAATAAGAGTGGGTTTAATGCAGAGACAATAGTAGAGAAGCCAACTATATTTAAAGAATCAGAGTTGGATCTTATTCAACTGCTAGACCGGTTTCCAGAAAAGATCGAAGCTTCAGCTAAAGAGTTCAGCCCGGCACAATTAGCTAATTATATTTACGATCTATCAAAGCTTTATAATAAGTTTTACCATGAAGAAAGTATTTTAAAAGCAGAGGATGAACACATTAAAAACTTCCGATTAAAACTCTCAAAGGTTACTGCATTGACAATTGCTAAGGGAATGAATTTGTTAGGTATTGATGTTCCTGAAAGAATGTAATATTAACAGGGATTCTTGTTATTATTCATAATTATAGAATCCCTTTTTAGTTTTCTTTCCTAGTTTACCAGCATTTACCATGTTCACTAGAAGAGGGCAGGGAGCATATTTGGGATTGCCAAAGCCATCCTGAAGAACTTTAATGATTGCTAAACAAACATCCAAGCCTATAAAATCTGCCAACTGAAGGGGTCCCATTGGGTGAGCCATGCCTAGTTTCATCACTTGGTCTATTTCTTCCTTACCGGCAACTCCTTCATATAAGGCGTAAATAGCTTCATTAATCATAGGCATTAATATCCTATTTGCGATAAATCCTGGATAATCATTGACTTCAACGGGTGTTTTTCCTAAGCTTCTTGACAGTTCCATAATCATCTGAGTTACTTCATTACTGGTGTTGTAACCACGGATAACTTCAACTAATATCATAATGGGAACCGGGTTCATAAAATGCATTCCGATGACTCTATCAGGACGATTCGTTATAGATGCCAGTTTAGTAATTGATATAGAAGAGGTGTTTGAAGCGAGAATAGTCTCTTGTTTACATAATTGATCCAGTTCTTTGAATAAAGAAAGCTTGATATCGATATTTTCAGTCGCAGCCTCAATGATTAAATCTGCATTTGATACAGCTTCTTTGATACTTGTGAAGGTTTGGATGTTTTTAAGAGTCTGTTCTTTTAAAGCCAGGCTAATGATCTCTTTATTTAATTGTCGGTCGAGGTTAGCGCTAATAGTTTTAATCGCTTCATTTAATGCTTGTTGGTTTATGTCTACCAATGATACTTGAAAGCCATATTGTGCAACTGTGTGGGCAATTCCATTGCCCATTGTTCCGGATCCAATAATTGCTATGTTTTTCATTTCGATTTGGATATTGATTATCTAATATAAACAAAAAACGGCCCACTGTATGAAAGTGGACCGTCAATCAGCTCGAAACCCTATACGAGCTTTACCAAACTTAAACCTAAAAAATGAAATGTTATTCTATTGTAATTCGGATTGTTTTTTTCTTTGTTGTTGGTTGCGGATTGAATCGCGCTTGTTGTTCATTGAACGTTTGCCATCCATTGAACGCCTGTTAGCCATATTTGGCCCTTTTTTAAAATCACCTCTTCTCTTATTGTTATTCCTTCCAGAAGTTTTTGATTCATTAAATGTTTTGAGTTGTTCAGGAGTTAAGATACTTTTAAGCTTCTCTTGTTGAGCATTTCTTTCTTTAAGCATTTCTTCCATTCTATTTTTGTTCAACTCTTTCCTTTCCTCTGACTTTTTAGCTTGTTCAAGAGTCAATGCATAAACCTCTTTTTGTTGATCAGCACTTAATTGAAGTTTTTGCGTTATTCTTTCAGCAGATGCTTTTGCCATTTCTTCAGGAGTTCTTTGTATCCTCTGATTTGTTTTTGGATCTGTATTTTGTCCGAAAGCAAATCCGCTTATCATAAAAGCGATGAATAATATCATTAATCTTTTCGTTGCCATAATATTCTTATTGTTTGTAAGATAGAGTAGATTACTATGACAAGGTTTAAATAGTTGAATGTTAAATAATGTTAATTTTGAATTAGACTGTCTTTGTTTTGAATTATCTTTTCTTCAGATCGATCAATTTCTTTTGCATATCAAGCATCATATTTGATATATCGTCAATGGTTGGGCCATTTTGAGCTTCAGGAAATTCTGTGCTCAAATAAGCTTTAGCCTGCCATATTTCGAGTATGTCGTCCAGTTCAATCCAGTAGGGCGGATAGTTTTTATTATCAGAAAATATTCTTAGGCCTTTCTCATTGTTGGCTTTGTTGCCTAAGCGTTTATAAACGATTCCTTCAGACTTAGAAACGACAACATAGGTTTTTCCCACTTTAATATCGTTCCAATGCTCTACATATTCGGCTATAATAATCGTTCCTGTGTCTAATGGTAACATTGAATCGCCCTTGAGTTCAAAGGCACGAAAGGTTCCTTCTTTGAATAAAGGCAAACTGAATCGTGGTAGTTCTTTGACAAACTCCGGATCGGCATACCCGTTCAGATAACCAGCACTTGCCTTTTGAGGTACCAACTCAATGTTCTCTTTGTTTTTCTTGTCGACGGTAATACTTAGAATCCGTAAAGAAGAACTGTCTCTTACTGTTTTTGGTTTCCATTCATCATTGATTACATCCTGTGCAAGTTCGTCCATACTAAGATTAAAGAATGTTGCCATTTTTTTTAGTAAGTCATATTTAGGTTCGGCTCTATATTCTTCATATGCTCCAACAAGTGAACGCTTAATTCCTATTAAATCAGCGAATTTCTGTTGAGTTAAGCCTTTTTTCCTACGCAGGTACCTTAGATTTGGTGCAATGTTCGACATTTTTAAAATAATTTTGTTTTTACTAAATTAGTTAGTATCATTGTGCAATTAAAGTTAGTAATTAATATTCGGTTCGCCAAAAAAATTAGTCAACATTAAAGCTATGAAACAATTCATTTATATTTTAACAGATAGTAATCGTAAAAGTCTTCACGTTGGTTTGACGCATGATTTGGCATATACTATGAATTATTATAAGGAAATGCACTCGTTATTTTTTGATGGTAATAAGAAAGTTTCCCGATTGGTTTATTTTGAGGAACTCATATCTTTAGAATTGGCTTTAGAAAGATTTAAAGAGGTGAGTATATTTACACGGCTTCAGAAAGAGAAATTGATCAGACTTATTAATAATAATTGGAACGATTTGAGTATTCAGCCTTATGCTGCTGTTAGTCTCAGAAACGGCTCAGAACACTATGAAAGACTGGTTTCTGCCTCTTAGAGTTGAGGGTAAAACCAGTCCTTTCAATGTTTATTGTTACCAGCCTGGTGCAAAATTAATTCCGAAAGTTCCAAATTTAACATCCTTCCGTTGAAAAGGAACCGCGTAGTAAGGTTCTATTACAAAGTATCCGAACATATTTATCCGAAGCGATACACCCGCACTCATGGCGGGTACCCGTTCATATATATCTATTCGATTATTAGGATTATTAGGATCTACAATTGTTTCTAACAGATCAGGTTGATTTTTAAATGCGATCTTATCACCTTCACTCCACGCTAATCCCATGTCGAAGAATATATTCAGATCAGAGAAGAGCATGCTGGACTTTAATAAAGATAGCCGTTCAGGACCAGTAAATGGAATGCGGGCTTCAAAGTTTACAACTGCAATCCGTGTTCCTGTTAATTGATTATAATTGAAATTTGAAGCTGCTCCGGTTCTGTCATTATAGAAACTTGCCGACTCATAACCACGTATTAGATAAGGGTATCCTAAGAATAAAGGATACAGTTTATCATCGTCCTTTCCTACACGCATATAAGTATATCCTCTTGCTGCAAGAGTAACATGTTGCATGCGATGGTATTTTCTTAAATCAACTGTATAACCTCTGAAGTTATAATCTCCAAAATATTGTTCAACTCCTAGACGATAGCGATAGCCATCAAGGGGAGCAGCAACTCCGAATACAGAATTGTCACCAACGAATGCAGTATTCAATTGCTGTATGGTAAAGGAATCAAAGCTGCTATTATAGGTATCTTTAGCCTCTTCTGATGATAATTTATGACGATTTCCACCTATAAAGTATAGAGGATATCCTGACTCATCTGCAGCATAGTAATTAGTGTACCGATCAATACGGTAGCTATAATGAGAAAATGCAGCTCCTGCTTCTACCCTTGTTGTACGAGAAAAGGGATAGGCAACGAAACCTTCTACCTGTTCTTGGAAAGTTCTAATAATATCATAGTTGTCTAAATAGGCTATGCCGGTAGGTGAGGCTGTTGAATTAGGATCAATAGAGTAAGAAACTAATCCTGATATGAATGGAATGTGCGAAACTGCTCCACCCCAATTTAAACGACTGCTCTGGTTAATGTAGGCAACTTGCCCTCCGAAATCATAAATCTCTCCATTGATTGATAAGCCAGCAAAGATTTGATTTCTCCCTAAGATGTCAGAGAATATTCCCTGAACTCCACTTGCTAACCCTGAGCCGTATCTACTCCCTACTGAAACACCCATACCACTACTTGCCAGATAATCGAGCTTGAATTTTGGTGTATATGGAATTTGATTTATTGCAGAGGTGTCAATTCTAGAAAAATTATTAAAGTTTCTAAGATTAGTATTGATGACATCTACACCGTATGTCTGAAAAGGAGGGATCATAGCGGCAGCAAAGTCGACATCCTCATTATTTACAGGTTTGGCCTGAAAATCGTTAGCCTTAGCATTGTAGATTGTGTAGGTTTGTGCTCTGTAATAAGAATAGATGATATCATCATTTGCCGAAACACTTAGTGCAGGCGAATATTCCGTAATACCACTTATTCCGGTAAAATAATCTGTCAGCTGTTCTGTTGAATTACTGGCAATTGTGTAGCGGTATAAATTTCTAAAACCATCACGATTGGACAGGAAATATATTTGGCTATCATCTCCAGAAAACTGAGGGTTTAAGTTATTTGCTTGAGGAAATACACCTAAATCTCTTGTTTCGCCGGTTGTTAAATCCATTATGGATAGGTTAAAACTGATATCTGCTGTTTTATCATCACGAGAAAAGCTTCCACGATCTGTGCTGTAAACAAGTAATTTGCCATTATGAGCAAACGAAGGGTGATACTCAGAATAAGCATCATTTGTTAACTGTTTTAATTCTTTATTTTGAAATGTGTATTGATATAGGTCGCTTTGTCCTTCCTGTAGGCCCGAAAAAATAACTGAATTCCCGTCAGGAGCCCAGGCAATATTACTGAACTCTGCTACATCGCCCATGCCTTCTAAAAACAGCGTTTTTCCATTTGTGACGTCGGTAATCAGCAATTTATTCCTTCCACCAGAGAAGACACTGTAGGCAAATTTTCGACTATCCGGAGAAAATGTTCCCGCAGATTCGATGTAACTAAATTCGTCTATATGGCTATTTGAAATACGACTAGTTAGTTTCCTGATAATTTTTCCTGTTTCTGCTTCTGCTAAATATAAATCAATACTTAAAAGATCTTTTTCCGAGAGGAAAGCAACATATTTACCATCAGGAGAGATGGCTGGTGAAACGTTTGTATTCCCTGCATTGTTTTTATCAATGATTATCTTTCCTATTGGAACTTGTGCAGTATCCTTTAATAACGGTTTATAAGTATTTTCAATGGCTGTTTTCCAAAGGTTTGAGAGGGTGGTTTCATTGTATCCAAAGACCTGTTGGATGGCCATTTGATAGCCGTATTTTGCAGTAGCTTTAAATAAGGGCACAATTACAGTATCTCCATAAGTTGAACCTATGTAGGACCAAAATGCTTGGCCATATCTGTATGGAAAGTATTTGTTGCTTTCTGTTAAATCCTTTAAAGAGGGGATATCTTTATTCAGATAAGCGTCTCGCATCCACATAGCAGTAAAAGCATCTTTTTTACCAATTGAAAGATACTCAGCCATACCTTCTACCATCCATAATGGAAGGTTGGCAATATTTTCTAATTGAGTAGAATCTCCTTCTATTAAGGAGTGATATTGAAAAGCGTGCACCATTTCATGGCCCAAAACATGTCGTGTCTGACTGTTGATTTGCATGATTGGCATTACGACTCTGTTCTTGAAGCCTTCTGTTACACCACCTGTTCCAACCCCAATAGTACCCTGTATAGCTGTTGTTTGTTGAAAATCAGGATGGTTATTATAAATAATTAATGGGTTTTTATTAACAAATGTATCGCGGAATACCTGCTGATGCAATTCATACCAAACTTCACTTTCTTTTGCTATGTTTTTAATTAATGAGTCGTTTTTTAAATAATAGTAAAGATCAAAATGTGGAGTCTCATAAACCTTGAAATCTAGTTTCTTATAACGCATCTTATTTTGACCAAAATATTGGGCATGTGCGCTGAATGTAAGGATAAGAAAGAGAAAACTTAAAGAAAAGCGCGCGAGAATTCGGCGATCAAAATTCCTAGTATCCATATATTTCATAATTCACTAAATTAAGTCAATAGTTAAAGTTAATTATTTTTCTTACTCCACATCTTATTAAAATGAGGGGATTGCTTGTTTAGATTCTTCTATTATTTTATCTATATCTACATTATCTAAGAATGGAATAGAGTCGAGGCTGATTTCAGTTGAGTCAGTAGAGCTAGGTAGGATTTGTCTGGGAGTAGGACAATAATACGCTTTTGATATTTTTATGCCTGGCTCCGGAAATGGACCATATGTGTACCCACTATTTTCATCATGATATAGTTTTTCCATGAACTTGCCAAAAATCGGTAATGCAGTATGAGCTCCTTCTCCTGTCGACGAGCTTTTGAAATGAATACTTCGTTCATCATTGCCAACCCATACACCTGTCACAAGATCTTTTGTTATTCCCATATACCAGCCATCTACGTAATCAGAGGATGTACCGGTTTTACCAGCAATTTGATTTCCTTTTTTCCATAAATCCCATTCCCACAATGCTTGTGAAGTTCCACCTGGTTCATCCATTGTACCACGTAACATATACATCATTAGCCATGCATTTTCTTCGCTCAATACACGTTTACTCTTTGATTTAAATTCGGCTATTATATTTCCATCACGGTCTTTAATTGTTGCAACTAAAATAGGATCAACCGTGTTCCCTTTATTTATGAATGTCGAATATGCCTTTACCATTTCAAAAACGCTTACATCATTAGGTCCTAAGCTAACCGATGGTACCGCTTTTAGCGGACTCTCAATTCCACATCGATGAGCCGTTTCTACCACTTTATCCCAACCAACTTTTTCCGTTATCTGGGCTGTTATTGAATTAACAGAACGACCCATAGCCCATCTTAGCGACATGTTTTGATAAGTAAAATTCCAGTCTGCATTTTTGGGTTCCCATTCCATCTCTTTGCCATCCTCTGTATAGTTAATTTTAATTGGTTTATCAGTAAAGGTGTCGCAGGGTGACATTCCTTGTTCAATTGCAGTCAGATAAGCAAAAGGTTTAAAGGTAGAACCTGCCTGCCTTTTCGCCTGATCTATATGGTCAAATTTGTAATATTTATGATTAATGCCACCCACCCAAACTTTAATTTCACCAGTAAAGGGATCCATAGACATCATACCTGTATTGAGCATTTTAGCATAATGTGCAATAGAATCTAATGTGGAATAATCCATTTTTTTCATTCCATTCCAAGTAAAAATATCCATCTCCTTTTTTTGATTTAGATAGTAATTAATACTGTCTGAATCACCCTTATATTTCTCTTTGAGGAAAGTATAAAAAGGAGTCTTTGAGGCTAAATTTTCTAAAAAGTTCTCTAATATTTTCCCTTCAGAATCACGCCATGGCAAATCACTTCCCCAAACATTATTAAATCTGTTTTGTAAGGTCTTCATTTGTTCAGAAACCGCTTCTTCTGCATAAGATTGCATTTTAGAGTCGATGGTTGTATAAATCTTCAATCCATCTTCATAGATGTTATATCCACTTTCTTTACTCCAATCATTCAAGAAACGTAGTACAGCCGCTCGTATATAGGAGTCTTCGCTAGAATCCTCACTGGTTTCATTTACGGATAGACTGATAGGGAGACTTTGATATTCAGCTAACTCTTCCTTTGTAATGAAATTTGCTTTTTCCATTTGAGATAGAACCACATTTCTACGATTCTTAGAGTTTTCTGGATTGCGAATCGGATTATATAATGTGGTGCCCTTTAGCATTCCTATTAAAAGAGCTGATTGTGGTACGTTTAATGAATCCGGTATAACATTGAAATAATATTTGGCTGCAGTTTTAATTCCATAATTGTTATTTCCGAAGGAAACCGTATTCAAATACATAGTTAGAATATCTTCTTTACTGTATTTTGTTTCTAGCTTGTAGGCGGTCATCCATTCCTTTACCTTAATAATCATTAGTCTTACACCTGGAATTTTTCCCAATAATCCAGCAGATTTATCATATCGTGTTTGGTAAAGATTTTTTGCTAATTGTTGAGTTATTGTACTTGCACCCCTTCTGTCACCTTGAAAAGTTGAAAATATACTTGTAAAGACTGCTATAAAATCGACTCCATTATGCTTAAAAAACCGAATATCTTCTGTCGATACTAATGTATTTATAAGTGCACTAGAAATCTCTTTGTATTCAACCGGATTACGGTTCTCTTTAAAATACCTACCTAATAATTTGCCATCTGCTGTATAAAGTTCAGAGGCTATATTTAGATTAGGCATAAGGATATCATTTCTGTTAGGTGAGTATCCAAAGAGGTTTAGAAAGTTTATTTCAATTGCACAGATTAAGATAATAAAGAAGTAGACAAATAGGATTATGTAGCGTAGGGGCTTATTCTTGATTCTTCTAAACATATGGGTAAATATCGTAAATGTTTGCTCAAAAAGAAGTTTTGTATTATAAATACCTGTTAACTAATTTTAAAAATCTAGGGAAGTTTTGAATCCTGTTTTTTAGATAACTCTTAAAGTAATTATATTGTTTTTAAGTACTTCAGGTTGATATTCGGCAATGTAGATAAATTAGAGGTTATCTGATTAACCAGCGATGTTCGGATTGCAATTTCCATTTTGCAATTGTTGTCAAAGTTTTGACTTTGAATATCAAGACTTTCATCCTTTATTATTCGCATTACATTGTTCATTTGCAAATAATCAAAATCAATTCTATAGATATCTTTTTGATATTTTTCAATAATGGTGGCATTGTTAATAGATTCTTGAGCGGCTAATTTATAAGCATTTATCAGCCCAGGTATACCGAGAAGTGTTCCACCAAAATAACGAACAACAATAACCAGAATATTCGTTAAATCGTTTGACAACAATGTATTCAAAATAGGTCTTCCTGCAGATCCGGCCGGTTCATTATCATCGTTTATTCTGAAAACAGATCTGTCCATACCTAAGCGATAAGCATAGCAATGATGTCGAGCTTTGGGATGGCTGCTTTTTATATTGCTTAAAATATCTTTTAACTTATTTTCATCTGTAAAAGGGTAGGAGTATGCGATAAATCTGCTTCCTTTATCACGAAAAATGCCTTCTGAAGGTGCATTGATTGTTCGGTATTGATCTTCAAATAGACTCATTTCCTGCAATTATAAGAATTGCTATAATAGCGAGCAAGATTCCTATCTTATTTAAGGCAGTTAGTTTTTCTTTAAAAATGACCAGGCCAACCAGCGCACCGAATGCAATAACACCTACGTTCATTGCAGAAAAAACAATCGACGGGTTTTCAGGGATAGCATTATGGGCTTTTAAATAGAATAGAATATTTCCGAAATTAAATATTCCGAGGCCAATACCCCAAAAGAATGCAGATAGACTTGGTTTCTCACGTTGTTTATAAATTCTAATACCGATATAACTAAATGAAATAATAAGTGCAGTTAAGAATATAAAGAAAACGGATGATGTATAAGGTACTTCTGTGTGTTGTGCGACTTGTTTAAATAATATGTCGATAAGGCCCATTCCTAAAAAAATAATTAATGGATATAACCATGTATTGTTTTTTGAATGCTTATCTGCGACCCAACGTATAGAAAAAAAGATTGCTAGCAATCCAATAGTAATTCCAAGTAATGAACGTAAAGTAGGCGTTTCATTGAAAATTAAAAAAGCTGCAATTAAAGGAATAAAGATAGAGACACGTTGAGCTACTTCTGTTCTGACAATACCTGTATATCGAATTGAGGCAGCAATAGCTAAAAAAAGTGCAGGAAGTAAAAAACCTAATATCAGGTAAAGACTAGTATTTCCCAGATTAAAGGATATCGCTTGTATATCTGGTTTATAGAATAGGATATTTAGTAATAAGGCTGTAGGGTAGTTCCAGGCTATTAATTGATTGGTAGGTACTTCATAACGTCGGGATAATTTCAGTATAACAGATACTAAAACACTACAAAAGATGCTTAAAAGAACAAAAATCATAAATGATAGTAAATTGAAAGAACATCGTTTCCAAGAACTATTTTTTCTTCAGCAGTTTGTTTAATAGTTGGTGCATAAAGGCCTTGTTCCCATTTAGAATTTGATACGAATATACGAGCCTCATCCCAAATCCCAGCTTCCAGAAATAAATTAAGAGTTTTAGCTCCCCCTTCAATAATTACGGATTGTATATCGAACAAAAACAATTGATAGCAAATGCTCTCCGCTAAATAGAAGTTAAAATTCTCCAGTGCAATATATTTTGTGGATCCTTCTATTTTGGTTTCTTTCTCATTGAGAACAATTGTCTCAATGCTATTGTCGAAAACATTCAAACTTTTCGGTAACTCAAGGTTTTGATCTAACACGATTCGTTTTGGGTTCTTGCCTGGCCACAGCCTTGCATTTAGTTGAGGATTGTCAATTAAGGCTGTGTTTTTCCCAATAAGTATGGCATCTTCTTCTCCGCGCCAACGGTGAACTAATTGCTGAGCTTGTTTACCACTAATCCACTGTTGTTTTTGATTATCCGGAGCAAAGAAACCGTCGGCTGTTTCTGCCCATTTTAAAATGATATAGGGTCTCTGCTTCTTTACTCGAGTAAAAAAACGACGGTTAAGGTGAAGAGCCTCGTTTTCTAAAACGCCTTCAATGACTGATATATTTGCATCTATTAAGCGTTCTATACCACGTCCATTTACTGCATTAAAAGGATCACGACATGCAATTACTACCTGTGAAATAGCATGCCGTATAATTAAATCAGCACAAGGAGGAGTTTTCCCCTGATGGGCACAAGGTTCTAAACTTACGTATATTGTACTGTTTTTTAATAGCTCGCTCGCTTCTTTAGGATAGTTTTCTAAAACCTGCTTGATCGCATTAACTTCAGCATGAGCTTTTCCATATTCTTGATGCCATCCTTCACCTATGATTTGATCATTATGTACAATTACACATCCTACCATTGGGTTCGGACTTACTTTCCCTGCTCCCAGAGCTGCTAAATCAAGGCAGCGTTTCATGTATAATTCATGCTCTTGCATATTGCAAATATACTCTCTTTAGTTATTTTATGTAGATTTGGTCAAATAAAATTATCTATATAGCATTAGCAAATCCTTGCGTATAAATGATCGAAATTAAACATCTGAAACAACGGTTTATAAGTAATCTTAGTCCCAATTATGGAGTGGATGAATCTATTGAATTGTTTTGGATGAGTATGGAACATATTTTAGAAATAATTCCCCGACTTCAATTAAAGTTGAAGCAATCAGTTAATCTATCAGAAAGCCAACAATCAATATTAAATTATATCCTTAGTGAGTTGCAAACAGGTAGACCAATTCAGTATATTTTAGGATATGCATGGTTTTATAATCAGCAATTTGTAGTTAATGAAGCAGTATTAATTCCTCGACCTGAAACAGAAGAACTAGTTTCTCTTATATTAAATGAGAATACAGGGAATAATTTGCGGGTTTTAGATATTGGTACAGGGAGTGGGTGCATTCCTATATCATTAAAAAAATACCTTCCTAAAAATTCTGAAGTAGTAGGAATCGATATTTCTCAAGATGCATTAAATGTAGCCAGATTAAATGCTGATATATTAGCCTGCTCGGTGGATTTCATTCAAGCAGATATTCTTAAAGAGGGAACTTTATTTATGAAAGCTGATCAGAAGTTTGATATTATTGTAAGCAATCCACCTTATATTACTCCGAAAGAAAAACTGTTAATGCATAGTAATGTATTAGAGTTTGAACCGCATGTAGCGTTATTCGTTGAAGAAGACGATCCTCTTGTTTTTTATAATGCTATTGCCGACTTTGCAATAAAGAACCTCAGCCTGACAGGGAAGCTTTATTTTGAAATCAATCAGTTATATGGTGATCAAATTATTGCTATGTTAAATGAAAAAGGATTTCAACAGACTCAATTAAAAAAAGACATGGGTAGTCATGATCGCATGATATCAGCAGTTTTAGTTTAATAGCACAATTCCAGGTATTTATGGCAAATAAGTCACTCTATTAAGGTTAAAATGACAAATGGTCAGGATAGAGCAGGTTGCAATTTATTTCTTAGACATTTATATTTATTTTGTTAGCTTCGATAAACTTTAGTAGTTTTAAACTAACAAACTAAATTATGATTGTTTTAAGTATTTTACTAACCAATTAAATCTAATTATCAATGAACGAAAACATTAACAGAAGTGCTTTATTTAACGGAAGTTGTTTTGCACTAATTACAACCGCTTTTACATTTGCCATTAGGGCAGGAATTTTGCCAGAGTTAGGGGAAAAGTTTAATTTAACAGCTGAACAACTTGGCTTTATTAATTCAATGTGGTTCCTAGGCTTTCCTATATCAATGGTTATTGGAGGGCTTGTTTACCACTCAGTAGGTGCCAAAACTATTATGAGAGTAGCATTGGTTGCTCATACCATTGGAATTCTCATGACCATTTATTCAGGAGGTTATACAGGGTTGTTAATTTCTACGCTTTTCATCGGTTTTGGTAATGGATGTACAGAAGCAGCATGTAATCCTATGATTGCAGATATGTATTCAGGCGCAAAAATGAACAAAATGCTGAACAGATTCCATATGTGGTTTCCGGGAGGTATCTTTCTTGGTAGTTTAATTTCTAAGTTCATGACTGATTTTGGAGCTACCTGGCAAACTCAAATGTGGATTCTTATGATTCCTACAGTAATCTATGCTTTTTTATTTTATGGAAAAGCTTTCCCAAAACCGACAACAGAAGGAGTTACTTCGCTTTCTAAAAACTTTAAAGCAATGTTAACACCTCTTTATATATTCTTATTCTGCTGTATGGCTATGACCGCCATTACTGAGTTTGGTACTCAACAATGGGTAGGTATTATAATGAGTAGTAGCGGTGCTAGCCCAATGTTAATTTTAGCATCAGTAACCGGATTGATGGCAGTAGGCAGATTCTTCGGTGGCCCTGTTACTAAAGTATTTGGTCAGACTGGTGTATTGCTAACTTCGGCAATATTTGCAGCTATCGGCATCTATTTATTTAGTACAGTTACAGGTCCAATGGTATATGTTGCAGCAGTATGTTTCGCTATAGGAGTTTGTTATTTCTGGCCAACTATGGTTGGTGCGGTAGCTCAGCGAGTACCTTTGAGTGGAGCTTTGGGAATGTCGATTATTGGTGGTGTAGGTATGTTCTCTACTTCTATTTTCCAACCAATCATTGGTCGTTGGATTGATGTTGCTACAGCTGAACACGCTGCTGCTGGTTTGACTGGAACACAATTAGAACTTGTGGCAGGTCAGGATACGTTGTCAAAAATGGTGACTTTCCCGGCAATATTGATTGTTTTGTTTATTATTTTCTTCTTCTGGCAAAGAAAGCCGAAAGCTTTAGATAAAGATCCTGATGTATTGGCTACAGTATAATGTATAGCGTAATAACAGTTTTATAAATCAAAAGCAGAATGGCTGTTTCAATAATGAAACAGCCATTCTGCTTTTGCAATGAACGTTTTTAATGATTAATTAGAGAAAGAATTGCATTATTAATCATTTTTTATCTCTGAAGTTTAAGTAGTTAAATATATATTTAAATTAAACTCTAAATATTTTTGGACAGTATAGCTAAGAATTCTATCTTTGCATCACTTTCTAGAAAAGGGAAGTAAATTAATATCGATTCCGTAGCTCAGCTGGTAGAGCAATACACTTTTAATGTATGGGTCCTGGGTTCGAATCCCAGCGGGATCACTTAAGGAGACACTACATAGTAGTCGTCTCCTTTTTTTATGCCAATAAAAATCTATGACCCAAACTGTTATAGTTTGGTCAAATTATAGTTCGATTTTCGTAGCAAAAACATTTAAGCCCTTGTGTTATATCCTCTAAAAAACTTACTTTAAGACATCACTACCCTATTTTTTCTAAAGTTCGATTTCTCCTTTGGGTTTCGATGTCTTTTCTACCTTCTCTTTTGTGTAGTTTTTTGCTATGAGATAAAGGAAGTCTACTATACCATTGCTTCATCATCATCGACTTCAATACCATTCTTTGCTAATATCGTAATTGCCCGTCTCACTGAAACCTTTTTATTGGTAAAATTCATATTCATTACTTTTTTGATTGTCGTTTCGTTGATAATATTTTTGATAATCCGTCATGCAGTTCCAAAGACATATCCCCTGTTTGGAAATCAACCTTAAGCGGTAGGATAAGGTTGACAAGATGCTTTTTATCCGCTGTGTCCAAGCTTGGAAACCTTTTAAGAATATTCACAAAAGACCGGCTACCCAACAGGCTTTGTTTATCGATACTCTCTAATTTAACATTGATGTCGTTTAGTTCCCTTTTCAGGCATTTAGAATTGACCTGGCATTCTCTTTTTACCGCACTGTAATCATCGGATTTTAACACATCTGCCACAAATAACTTTCGGGCTTGGGAAAGAGTTGATTCCTGTTCAATCAGTTTTCTAACGATCAAATTTCGATGCTGTAAATACAAAGCCTTTTGTGTGCCTGTATTCCAATCTTCTAAGATGCTCTTGAATAAATCCATCGCTCCGTTTGAAGGCACCAATTGCCTAAGCTTACGTTCATAGCACTCATTCAGAAAGAGTGCATTAATTCTTGTCTTGCATCTTTTTTGGCAATGGTAGTACGGGTATCTTTTTGTTGAACCTCGGGAAAAGCTTCCGCCGAGTTTTCTATTACAGAGTGGACAGACTAAGATTCCCCTTAGATAAAACGTTGCCTTCAAGTCGTCTCTTTTGGAGGTAATCTTTCTCTTTGTGTTGATTATCTTCTGTACCTCATAAAACAGGGCTTCGGAAATCAAAGGCTCATGGATTCCCTTTACCAAGTAATGTTCGGCTGTTTCGGATTTGATTGGAATTAGACCACAGTATGCAGGATTGCGGATAAGTCGGAAAAAATATGAACGGGAGCATTTCAATCCTTTGCGATCAGCCACTTTCCGGACTTCCTCAATTCTATAGATATTTTTGGCAAGTTGGAGAAATACCCACCTTATGATACTTGCCTCGGGTTGCTTTGGTGTAATGATTTTCTTGCCATCTACTGTTGTCAGATTGATAAATCCCAAAGGAGCTTTGCTCGGATATCTACCCATCTGTTTTGCCCGACGGATACCGTTTGCCGTATTCATCGCCCGTCTACTGTTTTCCGCTTCCGGTACGGATAGATAAACAGCAAGCATAACCGTACTTTCCGGTACGGAAAAGTCTATGAGTTGGTCTATTGCCATAGCTGTCGTTCTGTATTTTCGGAGCATACCTATTATCTCATAGGCATACTCAACATTTCGGCTAAACCTGTCCCATTTGATGAACAGTATATTTTTGTCTTCCTTTGGTTTGCTTTTGACAGTTAAAAATAGTTTTTTCCATTCGGGGCGGTTGAAATTCTTAGCAGAGAAGTCTTCATGGTAAATGCCTTTGACTTCAATATTGTTGTATCTGCAATATTTCAGTAACCGCTCTTCTTGCTCCGGTAAGGAATATCCCTTTCTTTTTTGCTCGTCCGTGCTGACACGCACATATAAATAAGCTGTTTTCATTTGAATAATATATTTGTTTTAGCTTTAAGGTTAGCATTTCATTATACATTTTCAAACAGATAGAAATCAGTGTGCTAATACTCCTAGTATTAAAAGAGCCAAATACGGTTTATTAAGTTTTTAATTGCGAAAAGGGATGAAGTTTGGGTAATAATGCAGATAGAAACTTAACATAGGCTTTAAAATTAACTAACTAAAAATTTTGTTCTGGTAATACAAAAATGTAAGTTTGTCATTGCAAAAAGGGTCACAATCAAACCCATATCGCAATCAGTTACTAAAATAATGGTGGAACAATATAAATATTTAGACTCCTTTATTGATGAACAAAGGGCAAACGGTAAGTATAGCTTTACTACCGAAGGTTTACACAGCCAATTGGGAGTATCTGAAAATGCTTTGAAGAAAACATTGCAACGGCTCAAAAATCAGGAATCAGTAGTGATGGTTCGTAGAGGATTTTATGTCATTGTTCCACCCGAATACAGAGCCAAAGGCATTATTCCCACCAGCCTGTATGTAAATGACCTGATGAAATTCTTAAACCGTGATTATTATGTAGGTCTGTTAAATGCAGCGGCTTATCACGGGGCTGCCCATCAGCAACCTCAAAACTATTCTGTAATTACTGAGGGTATTGCTTTAAGACCAATCAAAAATGACAAGGTGGGTATTCATTTTTACATTAAAAAATCCTGGAATAAAAAGGATGTTATAAAGAAAAAAGTAGATACCGGATATATCAACATCTCGTCAGCTGAATTAACTGCTTTGGATTTGGTCAGTTATTATAATGAGGTGGGTGGATTTAACCGGGTAGCTACTGTAATTGAGGAATTGAAAGAGGTTATAGAACCTGAAAAGTTAGTAGAAACAGCAAAACAATATGAGGAAATATCGGTAGTCCAGCGTTTGGGATATTTGTTGGAATATGTTTTAGAAGAGCATTCATTAAGTGATGCCTTGTACAATTATCTTGAATCAATCGGTCATTACCCAACTTTACTACGACCACAAAGAAAGAAACCCGAAAATATGATAACCGGCAACAAATGGAAAATTGTGCCTAACGTAGCAATAGAAGCGGATATATGATACCGCAGTCGTACATCACAGCATGGCGAAAGCAGGCTTCCTGGCAGGAAAACTATCAGGTAGAACAGGATTTGATTATACAACGGTCATTAATTGCTTTATTCAGCGATGAATTTATCAGAGAACGTTTAGCATTTCGTGGAGGTACGGCATTGCACAAGCTGTTTTTAGCTCCGGCAGCACGATATTCGGAAGACATTGATCTGGTACAGGTCAAAGCAGAACCATTTGGAGCGATCATTGACAGGATACGGGAGCAGCTTTCATTTTTGGGAACACCTCGTGTCAAGCAAAAACAGCATAACAACACCATTGTGTACAGCATACAGTCAGAAGATGATGTACCGATGAAGCTGAAAATTGAAGTCAATACCAGAGAACATTTCTCCGTATATGGCTTACAAAATATTCCTGTAAAACTAGATTCCGAATGGGATAACGGAGAAGCATTTGTACCTACTTATGGATTGGATGAATTATTGGCAACTAAACTTCGAGCATTATACCAACGTAAGAAAGGACGTGATCTATTCGATTTGTGGTATGCGTTGAATAATGCGGAAGTAGACGTAGAAAAGGTCATTGAAGCATTCAAGCACTATATGAATGAAGAGGGAAATACTGTTACGCAAAAAGAGTTTCTTGAAAATATGGAAAAGAAAATTGAAGATGCTGATTTTACAGGAGATATGAACGGATTGCTGAGAAGTGGAATTGCATATGATATAAATGAAGCATACGAATTTGTAAAAACAAATCTTTTGGAAAAGATTTAAAGATAGAGAGTTATAACTCATTAAGCTTTTAATTATGAATGAAAAAGCAATAAGACAAGAACTTGAAAGAGTTTTAAAAGAAGAACCGAATGACTATGGTAGGATTTTAGAATTATCTACAAAGTTATCAGGCTTTGATAATGATAATATTCGCTTTAGTGTAGATGCTGGTGTAATTGATAGATTAGGTAGCGAGCTTGTTGCTAGGCAGGAAACAGCTGTTTCAGAACTAGTAAAAAATGCTTACGATGCAGACGCAACGAAGGTTAATATAAAATTTGAAAATTCGGACAATATTGGAGGTACTCTGTATATTGAAGATAATGGTACGGGAATGACTCGAGATCAATTAATAAATGGTTTTATGAGAATATCCTCAACATCCAAGATTCATAATCCATTATCAGACACTTATAAACGAAAAAGAGCGGGGCAAAAAGGGATAGGTAGATTTGCTGTTCAAAGACTAGGAGAAAAACTTACAATTACAACTCAAACAGCGGATAGTGATGATGCATTGGTTATCACGATAAATTGGAATGATTATTCAAATGATATTGACTTATTAGCAGTCAATAATAAAATTCACACCAAACCGAATAAAAGTAGAGAATGTGGTACAACTCTGAAAATAGAACTCTTAAAGGATAAATGGTCTGAAGCATCTATAAGAAGAATATATAATTATGTTGGAGATATATTACAACCTTTTCCCCTATCGGAAATCGAAGAGATTAAAAATGATGGAGAGGAAACTATTGTTGATCCAGGATTCAAGGTTTACTTTTCGAAAATACTCAACGGAAGGCAAATAAATATAGCAGATGAGAAAACAATGGTTTATAATCATGCTACAGCTATAATTGAAGGTAGTGTAGATAATGTTGGTGTTGGGTTATATACTCTTGAGAGCAAAAAATTAGACCTTGATGAAATTGGTTATATTAGTAGTGATCCCGATAATGAAGATGTATCATTTTCTGAATTGAAGAATGTAAAATTCAGAGCATACTACTTTATATATAATTCTGATTTAGTTCCAAAGATGCAAGAATCTAATATTAGGAAATTAGCTAGAACACAAGGAGGAATTCGATTGTATAGAAATGGGTTTAGAGTTTTACCTTATGGTGAACCAAACAATGATTGGCTAGGTTTAGATGCTTCAACGGTAAAGCGTTCAGTTTTACCTGTTCACGCTAATATCAATTTTTTTGGATTTGTAGAGTTAATTGATAGAAAAAACGAGTTTAACGAAACGTCTAGTAGAGAGGGTTTAGTAGAAAATGAAGCATTAATTCAGTTACGAAACTTTATATACAGAACAATAATGACAGCTGTTATAAAGATAGCAGAGGTAAGAAAGGTGAAGATTGTTTCTGGGCAAAAGATTAATGATGGTGTTTACGAATCAGTAGAAGTAAGGATAAAAAATATTGCTTTTACATTAGAAGAACTTGACAGAGAATTAGAGAAAGATTCTGGAAGTGTAGAAATCAAAAGGCGTAGAAAGAAAAAAATTCAACAGGTCAAAAAGGAAATAGAAGAATTACAAAAAGCTCAAGAAGAAGAAAAAGAGCAAAATTTAAAAGAGAGATCAATGCTTCGTGTACTAAGCAGTGTGGGTTTAACAATTGCTCTATTCATTCACGAAGTAAAAGATTATATTTTGAATATGAATTCTGATATAAATTTCTTGTTGGAAAAGCTAAAATCAGAAGAACAGACTTTCAAACGTTTACTACTACTTCAATCAAATGTAGAGACCTTCAAGTCATATACATCATATTTTGACACTGTTATTTCTCAAAATGTAGTTCGTAGCCTTATTCCTATAGAATTACAAAATAAAGTTGAAGAGTTTTGGGAGAATACTCAAAATGATGCTAAAAAGAGTAATATAAAATTCGAGAAACCAATTAGAAATGGATATTATTTGTTTACCACTTCAATGCATCCGTCAGAATGGTCTTCCATTTTATTTAATTTATATACAAATGCAAAGAAAGCAATTAAGAGGTCTAAAAACCAAGGAGAATTAGATATTGAATGTGGTAAAATTGATAACAGGATATTTTTAAAATTTTCTGATACGGGTGACGGAATTAACGATGATATTAAAGACCGTATTTTTGAAGAATTTTTCACGACCTCCTCTCCCAATACTTTGGATAGTCTAAATTCAAGTAATGAAGTAACAGGAACTGGATTAGGATTGAAAATAGTAAAAGATATTCTCTCAAGTTATAGAGGCAAAATATATGTTGATGAACCGAAAGACGGTTTTTCAACTACAATTTATATTGAAGTACCAAAAGCAAACGATAAAGAACTAGATAAATATGGCTTATAAATTATACTATATTGAAGATTTAGAATCTGAAAGTAGAAAAACAGATTTAGAAAACTTAGGATTTGAAGTTGAACAGTATGATCCAGAAAGGGATATTAATAATGTTATTGATAAAATTGATGCATATAATCCAGATGTAATAATTATGGATTATAGACTTAATAACGGTAGCGAAAATGTTAATTATGATGCCCCAACTATAGCAGCCACTCTAAGGAATAAACACCGAGAAAACTTTAAGGAAATCCCAATAATATTAATATCTAATGAAGGTAAAATTGCAGATTTTTATAAGGATTTTTTAAACCAAGATCTATTTGACTATGCGATAGAAAAACAGGTGTTAAATGATAGGCAAGAATTTTTTAAAGAAAGGGTTTTGTCTTATAGAGATTCTTATATCAAAATCAAAGAGTTTGATTTTGATATTTTGAAGATTCTTGGATTGGAAGAAAAAGATTCACTATTACTTCATTCTTTAATTGTAAAAAAACTTGAACCGAAAAAACAACAAATATATGAATACAGTAGATTCGTAAATGACAATTTAATTTATGCTATAGGTACATTAATCGGTGAAGATGTTTTAGCAGCGAGATTAGGTGTAGATAAATCTTCTGAAGACTGGTCTAAGATTTTGGATGAATTAAAAGAATTGAAATATAAAGGTATTTTTAAAGATTCACATAATAGATGGTGGTCAGAAAAATTAGAAGAATGGTGGATTTCTGTCTTTGGGGTTAATAATTTAAGAAGACTGAATGCAAACGAAAGAGTCAGCCTTTTAGCTGATAAGTTTAAGTTTGGCTTAAAAAGTGCAAATGCTACAGAGCTATCTAAAAGTACAAAATTTTGGACGATATGTAAAGGTACTAATATGCCATTAGATCCATTTGATGGGATACAAATAATTAAAAAGGATTATAAGCCCTGGCAAGAAAAAGAATACTTCTCCAAAGATTATGCATTAGCAAAAATAGATGAAGAAAAAAATTTCATTGACGAAACTGATTTGAAATATTTAAAGGATCTGGCTAAAAGTTTGTAACATATGGGATGTTGGGAGATAAGAGAATTTAAGAATGACTTAGAGATATTAGTAGGTCTTATTGAAAAATATAAAGTTCCTTGCGAGATTAAAGTAGTTCACGATTTAATAGGAAAATTTTATGAGATAAATAACTTTGAATATAGATTACATAATATTGTCTTTAAAATAGACAAAAAAATATCGGGTAGTCAACCTGATATGGAAGAATATGAGCTTTTCTTTAATAATATTATTTCTACTGAAATAGAAAAACAAAATGATTATGATTGTATTTCAGATTTTTTATTTGAAATCAACATTGAAGGTCATATTTCAGATAGAATGAATTCATTAAAAAGTTGTTGGCATTTGGATAAGCATATTGAATCTCAAGATGGCAGTGATGGTGTACCAAAATTTACACATCCGTCCTATCATTTTCAATTTGGGGGTAATTTTATTGAAAGTTGTGAAAAAGGAGATTTAGGTATTCTCGCCAATCCAAGAATTCCACACCCACCAATGGATATTTTTTTAGGATTTAATTTTATTATAAATAACTTCTACAATAGAAAAGATTACGGTTTTGTTGAAAATATTTTGCAGAACTATGATTATCAGGAAATTATTAAAAGAGCACAAGAAAGGCTTTGGCAACCATATTTTAAAGCATTTGATACCACAAATACCCATAATGATTTTACTATCAATAAAATATTTCCATTGTATATAAGTTAAGTATGAATCAAAATATCTTAAAATACCTTAGGGAATATTCATATAAAGAAAAGAATATAAACAGGTTATTAGTTTCTTCGTTTTTACGTGTTAATAATATTGGAGAAGTAAGTAACGAGTTTATAGGGAGCTTTATTATTGATAATCAAGATGAGGTAGAAAAAGCACAATTAGAAAAATTCATAGCATTTTTTGACTCAAAATTTGATATTGAATTTTTACTTGAGCTTTTTGAATTTGTTATCTCTCCTGAAGATAAGGAAGTAAATGGGGCTGTTTTCACACCTAAATTTATTAGGGAGTATATTGTCAAACAAATTTTGAAAGAATTTGAAGAGCAAGGCAGAGATATAGGTAATTTGAAATTCGGAGATATTGCTTGTGGATGTGGGGGCTTTTTCAAGACCATTGCAGAAGAATATCGAGTTAAATTAGGTAAAAGCTATTTTGACATTTACAATGAGAATATTTTTGGTTTAGATATTCAAAACTATAGTATTGTTAGAACCGAAATATTATTAACGCTACACGCTATCATTAATGGCGAAGATAGAAAAAAGTTCAATTTTAATTTGTTTAAAGGGGATGCTTTAGAATTCGATTGGAGTCAGGTTTTAGTTATACACAATAATAATGGGCTTGATGCAGTCGTTGGTAATCCTCCTTATGTTGGTTCGTCAAATTTAGATGAACATACAAAAAAACTAATGAAAAATTGGTCAGTTTCTTCAACTGGTAAATTGGATTTGTATATTCCATTTTTTCAAATTGGATTAAGATGGCTAAATGATAATGGGATATTAGGGTACATAACTGTAAATAATTTTTATCGCAGTTTGAACGGAAGAGCGTTAAGAAATTTTTTTTCAGAAAATAGTTATTCATTTAAACTGATTGATTTTGGAAGTGAGCAGGTTTTTAAATCAAGATTGACATACACTTGTATTTGTCAAATAGGAAAGTCTCAAGGGAATTTACTTTATACAAACACCACACCCCAAAGAATAAATTCATTAGAAAAAAAAGATTTTATTGAATTCGATTATGAACAATTGAATAATATTGATGGTTGGCAATTGGAAGATGCGAAGACACAGCTTAATTTACAAAAATTAGAGAATGCAGGAGAAAAGCTCGGTGATTTGTTCAATATCAGGAACGGCTTTGCAACTTTAAGGAATAATATTTATTTGTTTACGCCAATAGAAGAAGATGAAAATTTTTACTATTTCGAAAAAGAAGGTCAGCGATTCCAAATAGAGAGAAATATTTGTCGAGATGCAATAAAACCGAACATTCTTAAAGAGGAGTCAGATTTAGTAAGGCTAATGGAAAAAATTATTTTTCCATATAATATTGTTGTACAAAACAACAATGATTTATTTCAAAACCAAGCTAATCGTTTAGTAAGAATTATTGAAGAAGAAATTTTTCAAAGAGATTTCCCGAATGCATATAATTACCTCAATTCTCAAAAAAATGAGTTAGCCAAAAGAGATAAGGGACAAAGAGAATATGAAACCTGGTATGCGTATGGGAGAAGCCAAGCTCTAAATATTATAGGGCTAAAATTGCTTTTTCCTTACATTTCCGATACACCTTATTTCGTATATACAAATGATAACGAATTACTATTCTATAACGGATATGCATTGGTTTCAGACTCTGAAGAAGATTTGAAGTTTATTCAAAAAGTTCTAAAAACAGATGTTTTTTGGTATTACATTAAACGAACGAGCAAGCCTTACGCTAATGATTATTTTGCCTTAGCAAAAAATTATATAAAAAACTTTAGTGTACCATTTTTTACAGTAAAGGAGAAAAAGAAATTTATGAAATTGAAAAGAAAAGAAGCAATTAATAAATCTTTACTTGACAAATACAATATTACAGATATTGAATGGTAAAGGATCAAATGTGGTCATAGTAGTATATTATTTGGACAATAGGATAAGGAAACACAGTGGAAACATCTTAGAAAAAGACGTTCGAATAGATAATAAGAACGATGCCTATGAAAGTTGAGCACATTATACGGGATTGGTTAGTTGAGAACCCAGATTTTATTGAACAGGGATTGAGAGTAGTAGAGAAAGAACATTATCTACCGGATGAAACCGGCACTAGTGGTTTTATTGATATTCTGTGTAATGACGTGTACAACAACTTCGTAATTGTAGAAATAAAAAGATCGGACGCTACTGCAAGGCAAACTTTTACAGAAGTTCTTAAATATGCTCAGCTCATAAAAAAACAGATACAATGCTCGTAACAGTGAAATACGAATTATCATCGTGTCCACACATTGGAATGAAATAATTCAGGCATTTTCAACTTTATGTTTTGAATCACGATTTGCAATAAAGGGAGTACAGGTTTATATCAATGAACAAACTAAAATACCTGAAGCTAAAGAGGAAATAGTGCCTATTTCTTCCAGAATGTTCTCTAGAAAATTTATGCCTCCACAAATTTTATATTTATTTCGCTCAAAAGAAAAACGTCAGGACGCTCACGGAATTCTTAATCAAAAATTGCAACAAACAGGCACTTTTGATTATGTTACCGTAAGTATAGATGCGTCAGATGATAAACAAATATCTTATCCATATGCTATAAATGCAGCGTTTCAACAGCTCTCTAAAGAAGAGTTACTAAAAGTCATCTCTCTTTTAAACGGAGAGAAACATTTGGATATGATGGAGGAAGATTTTGACAATGAAGGAGAATATCTAAAATGAGAAACTATATAGATTACGTTGAAGCAGGTTATGCTGAAAAATTTGAAAGTATCACAGGTGTTCAGAATTGGCAAATATCGTCTATAAACCGTTACGGTATTTTTAAAACTGACCCTAGATACAACGAAGACCTGCTTATTAAAGAGCTGAAAGGACATGATGGCAATAGCTCCAATAAATTCGTCGGATTTTCAGAGTCGAGCCAAAGAGAACGATTAAAAGAAATTCGTTTAGAATGTCAATGGTGTCTAAGTCATACTCCGCATTGGGCTGATTTTATTGATCATATCCTTTCTGATTTAGAAAAAAGTAAGAAAAAATTCAAGATACTTGTGGATATATATAATCCGGATTCTATTGTCACCGCATTGTATTTTACTTTGATAAAAGGAAATCCTGATTATCTTCCTTTATTCCGAATTTTTGTAGATTATATAGATACTTATAAAACGGAAGTATATCTTGGTGAGATTAAATCAATAGGGATCAAACCTTACTTGAAACTAACAACGTCTACAAATTATCAAGAACTCTCTAATGAGTTTTTTCGATTGCAACTCACCCCTGAAAACGAGATGGATGCTATTGCAATGGGACTTCGTTATTCTATTTTAAAAACTGTAATTGTCGAAGATAAAGAGGTGTCAAGCCAATTTGTTGAAATAGATCAAAATACGATAATACCTGATACAAGCAACTATACTTCTGTTGAAGAGTATATCATTAAAAATAAAGATTCTCTTTCGCTTATGATTACCAATTACAATCGATTTTCGTTACAGCCTTAAAATGACGAGTATATCATCTTTTCAGTTTTCTTTCTTTCATAGGAGCTTTGGACTGTTTAGGTTGATTAACCTTTTCCTCGAATGTATCAGATTGGTATGGGCTGTCTTTTAATTGATTCAACCGCCTTAAATCTTCCAAAAAAGAGTTCGAGTTTTGTACCAGCGGGATCACAAAAGAAGCAACTTCAAAAGAGTTGCTTCTTTGTATTAAATACATAGTATTTAGACCTATAGTTGGTTACTATTTAATGGATTCAGTTTATTGAAATAGTAGTTACTTTCCTTTTTTATGGTCATGCGGTTTTAGTGATGGCGTATTTCCAGGAGTTTCCTTGTTATCTCTTTGGCGCTTGTCAGGTTTCCCTGTTGATTTCGTAATTCTTTTTGGACCTGTTTTGATTCCCATAATTTATCTCCTTTTTTAAATACTTTTATAAGTAAATTTACTTATAAAGTAAGGCAATTAATAAAAATTTCAATTTAATATTTACTACTAAGTTTATAGTTTTTTACAGGCCTATCTAAATATCTACCCTTATTCGTTTGGAAATGAGTTCGAATTTTTTCAATTGTATCTTGTTTCGAATGAGGATTGAAATAGCCTTTTGAATATCCGGATAGATGCTGTGAAACCTGTGAGAATCTAAAACGTCCATCTTCCATTTTATCAATTCCAAAACAATGTAGACAGATATATTTTGGTAGATCTGTTGATAATAGCCGTTTAAGTTGCTTGTTAGCAGAGCTCCAAGAAAAATGATCGGCTTTAATATCAACAAGATAATCTTCGAATGTTTTCCCAACCTCATATTTAGTATTATCTCCAACAGGTAGCGTAAAAAACTTCATTTTGGTCTTTAGAACTTCAGGCAAAGGCTCGGTAACTGACGCGTGCATTAACCCAACAAAGGGAAAACCGTCTTTAATAAGGCCTAAGGTTTGTGTTAGGCCCAATGAATTTGCATTCCTTCCAGGATTTTTTAGAGTTGGTTTGACCAACTTTACTTCGAAAACTCCAGTTCGCTCGAAATGAATTGTATTTTCTGAGTATGGTATTACGATTATATCAAAATCACCAGGTTTTCCCCCATTTTTAAATCCTAATTCCTCCCTTAAAATCATATTACCTACATAGGCCCCTTTGATTTCAAAGAACTCTTCGATTTCTAAATCTGGAGTAACCAAATACAAGAGTTCTCTAATATCATATTCCTCCATTACCTTATTTTTGAATGACAACATTTCAATCACTTCTTCTTCAGTAATTTTAAGCTTAAGCTTATTGAATTTCTTTTGAAATTTATTCATACCAATATTGTTTTTAATATTTCAATTTATTAAAAATAATGGTTGAATTTTCCAATGAAAGGTATTTTACCTGTTGGATATCAATAGGATAAATTCTACAAACAATGCAAACATCGAATAATACAGCATGGCTCGTGCGTTTTTATCCTGTAGGTTTAGTTAACCTTCATGTCTGTGCACAGTTTCAAAAAACTTCATGTAAATTTGTATATAACATATGAATTGAATTAAACATATGAAGAAAATAGGATTTTTATCGTTTGGGCATTGGGGCAAACACCCTTCATATCAAACCCGATCGGCAGGTGATACTTTGCTTCAATCTATTGACCTGGCTGTTGCTGCAGAAGAAATTGGTTTGGATGGTGCATATTTTCGGGTACATCACTTTGCGGCTCAATTGGCATCACCATTTCCATTGCTTTCTGCAATTGGTGCCAAAACTAGCAAGATAGAGATTGGAACTGGTGTTATTGATATGCGTTATGAAAACCCATTGTACATGGTGGAGGATGCCGGAGCTGCTGATTTAATTTCAGAAGGGCGCTTACAGTTGGGCATCAGCAGAGGTTCGCCGGAACAGGTCGTTGATGGTTGGCGCCATTTCGATTATGAACCATCGGAAGGGGAAGACGACGCAGCCATGGGACGCCGCAAAGCGTTGGAGTTTCTAGATAAGCTGAAAGGTATCGGATTTGCTCAGCCAAGCCCGAATCCGATGTTTCCCAATCCCTCGGGCCTGTTACGTCTGGAACCACACTCTGAAGGATTGCGGGAACGTATTTGGTGGGGAGCTGGTTCCAATGCCACAGCCATATGGGCAGCCGAAAATGGCATGAACCTGCAAAGTTCTACCTTGAAAGAGGACGAAAGCTTCAAGCCTTTCCATGTGCAACAAGCAGAGCAAATTAGATTATATAAAGACGCCTGGAAAAAAGCAGGGCACCAACGCGAACCACGCGTATCGGTGAGTCGATCCATTTTTGCATTGGTAAACGATCAAGATCACTATTACTTTGGTCAGGAAGCTAACCGGCATGATAAAACCGGCATCATCGAAAATGACAAACGAGCCATCTTCGGAAGAAGCTATGCTGCTGAACCAGATCAACTCATCAATGAGTTGGCAAAAGACGAAGCTATACAGGAAGCTGATACACTTCTTTTGACGGTACCTAATACGTTAGGCGTTGATTACAATATACATATTCTGTCTGCTATTCTGGAGCATGTTGCACCTGGATTAGGTTGGCGTTAAGAATCCGAAAAAGAGTATATTCAATGCATCTGGTAATATGGGAGATCTGAGATAGCCTTCTTTTACATCCCTTAAAACTAATATAGAACATGGTCCGTAGTATCTTCGTTATTTTGCCAAAAAAACGAAGACTCAACGAAGGTATTGCATAGCACTACGGAAGCATGTAAAGCAAGTCTAATACAAGTCATATCCATTTGCATATCATGCAATAATCTTTTATATATAACAGTTAATAAATCTCCTGACCGTTAGAAGAGGGTATAGGCAGATTTTAGAGAGCAAGATCCACTTATTTAATATTAACTGTAACTCTTTCTTGATTAGTTTGCAATCGATAGCATTGTTATTCGTCTTAATAAAGCATAATGGTGAGGTGTTCTATCTTTATATTTAATTATTTAATGCAATCGGTTGCAAAATAAATAATTAATTGATACCTTTAATTTATCATGTATTCTTTTTAAGAACATGTAAACGATAGTGTGCATTTTTTAACCATTTAACCATAATATTTATGAATCAAAAACACATTTGTGAATACAGGAAGATTCTGTCAGTCTTTTTTTGACATTCATTCTTGATTAAACCATTCATTATATCTGATTAATGGCAGATAATAAAACCACTTTAACTTCTTAATTATGAAAAAAACTAAACAAAAACATTATTTAAAAAGTATAACACTAGCTTTATTTCTGATAGTGTTTACTCCTTGTCTCCTCCTTGCTCAAAGGACGCTCACAGGGAAAGTAATAAGTGAGGATGGAACTCCTCTAACTAATGCAAGCGTGCAGCTCAAGAATGGCTCTACAGGTACGCTTAGTGCAAATGATGGAACTTTTACGATTAACGTTCCGGCTGGTGAAACAACCCTGGTTGTTTCTTTTATAGGTTTTATTAGCCAGGATGTAGATATTAGCGGTAAATCGCAGGTAATTGTTGCGTTGCAATCTGAAAGTACCAGCCTGCAAGATGTTGTAGTTGTGGGTTATGGTACACAGCGGGCAGAAGCAGTTACTGGCTCCGTTTCTTCCATACAGGGAGACGCGTTACGAGAGGTTCCCGCAGCCAATATATCTCAAGCTTTACAAGGGCGTTTACCCGGAGTGGAACTTTCACAAACGTCATCACAACCGGGTGCGGCCATGCAAATTAGAATAAGAGGTTCTCGCTCTTTGTCTGCAAGTAATGACCCTTTAATTGTGTTAGATGGAATACCTTTCGCAGGGTCTATTGGAGATATTAACTCGAATGATATAAAGAGTATTGATATATTGAAAGATGCATCAGCAACTGCTATTTATGGTTCCAGAGGTGCTAATGGCGTTATATTAATCACAACTAATAAAGGCCAGGTAGGTCAAAAGGCCAGATTTAGCTATAACAGTTACGTTGGTACTAAGGATCTCTTTGCTAAATTTCCAATGATGAATGGCACCGAATTCGCTGCTTTGCGTAAAGCTGCGGGCCAATACACCAATTCGTTAGACGAATCAGACGATACAAACACTGATTGGCAAGATTTATTATATAGAACAGGAATGGTAACAAGCCATGATGTCGGTGTTTCTGGTGGAACAGAACGAGGTACCTACTATTTTAATGCAGGTTACTTTAAAGACCAGGGAGTGATACCTACTCAAGGATATGAGCGTTATTCTATTCGTGGTAGTATCGATCAGGGAATTGGTGAATATTTCCGTGTAGGCTTTACTACAAACAATAATTTTAATATGAGCCAAGGATCTAACGTAGGTTTATATGGAATATTGAGTATGTCGCCTCTTGCAAATCCTTATAATGAAGATGGAAGCTGGAAAAGGACTATTAGAATGCCTTTAGATGAGACATGGTCTTATTCGAGAGATATAGTGAATAGTTTAAAAGATGAATGGTTAAGTCAGAATAAGGCATACGGAACATATAATACACTATATGGTGAAGTTAAAATACCAGGAATAGAAGGTTTAAAATATCGGGCTAATTTAGGTTTAAATTATCGTCAAAGTAATGGTGGTAGTTATACAGGTACGGGAATAAACAGCTCTAACGCTGAAACAGTATCAACTGCATCTATTAGTAATGGAATGACAACAGATTGGACGATTGAGAATTTAGTAACCTATGATCGGACCTTTGCAGATAAACATGATTTTAATGTAGTTGCATTATATTCTGCTTCAGAAAATCGTTTTAATGATTCCAGAATCTCAGCAAAAGATATTCCTGCCGATGCTTTTCAATTCTATAATTTAGGACAAGCTGCCGGTGAAATTACAATCAATCCAAATGAACAAAATTATCGTGTAAGTGGCTTGATGTCTTGGATGGGAAGAGTAATGTATTCTTACGACAACAGATATATGCTATCTGCTACTTTACGTTCTGATGGTTCTTCAAGATTGGCGAAAGGACATCAGTGGCATACATATCCGGCAATTTCTGCTGGTTGGAATATAAGTAATGAATCATTTATGAAAGATGTTTCATACATAAACATGTTAAAACTAAGAGTTGGTTATGGACAAACATCTAATCAATCGGTTGCACCATATGCTACACTTGGGCGCTTAAGCACCCGACCATATAATTTTGGTGACGAATATTCTACAGGATATTATGTAACTGAATTGCCAAATGCTGCATTGGGATGGGAGTATTCTGAAACATGGAACTATGGTCTTGACTTTGCATTATTAAATAATCGCCTTTCTGGTACAGTTGAATACTATACTACAAATACAAAGGATCTTCTTTTAGGAGTTAATTTACCTTCTACTTCCGGAGTTAGTAGTTATACTGCCAACGTTGGACAAACTCAGAATAAAGGTTTAGAGCTTTCTCTTAGTGGTGTAATTGTAGATGATAATAATGGATGGACGTGGGAAGCAGGAGTAAACTTCTATGCAAATAGGAATGAATTAGTTGCGCTGTCATCTGGAGCTACCAGAGATGAAAGTAACTGGTGGTTTGTTGGTCACCCTATTGATGTTATATATGATTATCAAAAAGAAGGGCTTTGGCAAGAAGGTGATGCTTATTTAAGTACATTGGAGCCAGGTGGAAATGTAGGTATGATTAAAGTGAAATATACAGGTGAATATGCTGAAGACGGTACTCCGCTTAGAGCAATAGGAGCAGATGACAGACAAATTATGAGTATAGAACCTAAATTTCAAGGTGGTTTAAATACACGTGTTTCTTATAAAGGTTTTGATTTATCAGCTATCGGATCATTTAAAAGTGGTGGTACATTAATTAGTACCCTTTATTCTTCGGCTGGTTATCTTAATATGATGAGCGGACGTCGGAACAATGTGAAAATTGATTACTGGACTCCGGAGAATACCGATGCTACATACCCTAAACCAGGTGGAATTGCAAGTGGTGATAATCCGAAATATGCAAGTACTTTGGGTTATTTCGATGCATCATATTTAAAAATAAGAACGATATCATTGGGCTATAATTTTGATAACAATAGTTGGTTAAAAGATATCGGTGTTAGTAGGCTTCGAGTTTATTTAACTGCTCAAAATCCATTTGTTTTATTCTCTCCCTATAAGAAGGAGTCGGGTATGGATCCTGAAACCAACTCATATGGTAATGAAAATGCAGCAGTTGCATATTCTCAGAACTTAAGAAGATTACTAACATTAGGTACGAATGCTCCTGCAACTCGTAGCTACTTAGTTGGTATTAATTTAACATTTTAAAGATTGATGATCATGAAATATATTAATATAAAGACATTAATAGGAGCTGCTACGATTTTTGCTTTAACAGCAACAAGTTGTAACAAATTATTAGATGAGCAGCCCCGCAGCGTTTACGAACCTGGATTTTTCAAAACCGAGAAAGGAATTTATGGCGGAATAACATCTATGTATGCGCATTTGCGATATATATACGGACAGGCCTACTACTATAATGCTACGCTTACAGGTACTGATGAAGTAACCTATGCCCAAAGTGCAGATGGAAACTTTAAGGATATGGACCTTTCGGGTGTGGGCCAACTCACACCTTCAAGCAGCCGGGCTGATGTATTATGGGGTGCTGCTCTTTCAAATATAAATACGGCTAGTGGTATTATCGAGAATGCAAGTGAAGTAGGTGTGTCTGATGCTCTTGTTGCCGAAGCAAGGTTTTTTAGAGCATTTGACTATTTTCAATTAGTGCAAACTTTTGGTGGGGTTCCGTTAGATTTAGGTTCGGGAGAATTGAAGCCTAATGACAGTCCTGCAAGAACTTCTGTTCGTAACACTGTTCCTGAAGTTTATACTAAAGGAATATTTCCGGACTTTATAATAGCAGTAAACGATTTACCACAGGTTGGAAGAGTTACAGGTGGAGCTACAAAAACTCTTGCCCGCCTTTATTTGGCAAAAGCTTATCTCGCTTATGCCTGGTGGTTAGAAAATCCCAATAATATACCTACCTATCCACAGGCTGAAAGAACAGATCCTGATGGACATAATGCTCAATGGTATTATCAACAAGCATATGATATAGCAACAAATGCAATTGACAATCCAGGTCCTTTTGGATTGCAGCCAACCTATTATGATGTAAATCTTGGCGAAAATGACCGTAACAATGAGATTCTTTTATATGCCGATCATACAGAGACAAGTGAGTTTTATAATGCAAGTAGTTTAACATATTCTAATGGAACTGCACCTGAAAACTTTGCAGGATGGATGATGACATGGAACTATACAGATATTAGGAGTGGGGCAAATTCAGACGGAAGTGGTGCTACAAGTTCTGTCCAGCGTGAAGCATCACAAGATCTCGGTCGTCCATGGACTCGTATGGCTCCTACAATTGGTGCAATTGTAAATACTTTTGCTGATAAAACACTCGATTCTAGATACGATGGTACTTTTGTTAGTGTTTATAGAGGTAATTGGCCAAAAGGCGGTGTCTCAAATACAACGCTGTATAACGCAAACAATTTACCAGTTTCACCTGGAGATGCGATTTTAACTTTTTTGAATGAAGAACCTACTGCTCCTATTGTTTATCCAACTAATGAGGGGACTAGCAATATTGGAGCAGGAACATTACCTGGTAGGTCGGATTACGTAGTTGGGCCACAAGGAATAAGCAGAATCGTATATCCAGGACTTTGGAAGCTTGGACCTTACCGTACTGATAATGGTACTGGTTTAGGAGAACCAAATGCTGCAAGTACACGGCCTTTCAATATTGCTAAATTTTCTGAACTTTACTTTGTAGCAGCAGAAGCAGCAGTGAAAGGAGCAGCAGTAAAAGGAGGAAAGAGTGCTAGAGAGCTTATTAACGTTATTAGAGCAAGGGCTGGTAAATGGCGTTGGGATAATAATGGAAACACTGCTAAAGTTGCTGATAATAGCGCTGCAATGATAGCTCTTACCCCGGCCACTATCACTATTGATTATATTTTGGCAGAACGTTCTCGTGAATACTATGGAGAGGGGTACCGTTGGTTTGATTTGGTACGTACTCAAAAATGGAATGACTTAGCTTCCTCTTATCAAATAGCAGGAACTGCAAAAGGAGACCATAACGCAGTAACGGTTAATAGAACCATTCAACCACATCATTATCTTCGACCTATTCCTCAAGGTCAGATAGAGTCAATGTTAATGACACCGGAAGAACAAGATAAGTATCAGAACCCCGGATATTAAATTTCGGAACTCTGAGCTTTAACTCTCCTAATAAAGGCCATTCAATTAAATTGAATGGCCTTTGTTAGGAGAGTTTTTTATAGAACTTCTTTCTTTCTTCTTTCTTGTTTTAACACAGGTATATCATTCAGGTTTTAACCGGAGTCCAGGTATAAAGCGTGTATGAGAGGATTTGAATTATGGAGTACTTACAAAAGTTTCCTCCGGGCCAAGGAAACTTGATTTCAACCCACCAGTATCCAATACTAGTTTCTGTAATACAATGCCTGCATCGACCATCCAGTATTTAATTATGTGCTTTCCTGGTTTATTAAAATTGAGTTCTGTTTTTAATATTTTGATGTTATCAGCAACAGACTTTTCCCAAGCTTTATTATCTTGATAATCTTTACTAATATTAACAATCACCGGCTCTCCATCATCTATTGAAACTGCAAACTTTAGTCCGTCACTGTTCGTAAAGTCTATAGTTGGAGATATGTAACTATGAAGGGTGAAATCGCCGGGTTTGTTTAAATAAACTGCATATTCTAAATGAGGGGAATCTTTGGTTAATTCCTGAGGATTTGTAGTTACAGGAAAGGTAGTCATTCCTCCTAAGGTTTTACCATAACCAGTTAATGTTTTCCAGAAAATCGGCCTGTTATTAACAGCTTTGCTGTAATTCACACTTTCCATTGACACATAACCATTTTGTTCTATAAAGGTATTGCTTTGAGAGTCATTATGATCAGTATTGTCAGTTTGAATCGCTAGCGTCACTACAGAGTTATCGCTTCCTTTAATCGTTAGTTTTGATAAATTCGTTCCTTTTGGTGCCTTTGCCCAGTTGACACTTAATTGAATCCTTTGTTCTTCAGAAATTTGACCTTTCGGATGGCTAATATTTATGTAATCTGGTCCCTGAATAGTGTACATAACAGGTTGAATTCCTTTATTAAAAAGCTCTAAATAATGACTTCCATTGGTTACTGAATAAAAAGTAGGGAAGGATTCGTTTATTTCTGTTCTGCCTGTCCAGGAAGTTTCACTGCCTTCAATTGCCACTCCCATTATCCCTTTATTTTTTACCTCTATTTTTTCGGTTTTTGGGATAACGTTTACTGGAGGTTGCTGCCAATAAGTATAGCCTATATGAGTTTGATCCATCATATGATCCCATTTACCATTCGCTAAAATCTTATTATAATAATGACTTATGGTTGAATCTTTTTCAAAAAGCTCTGTTGTTTTTTGACTTAATTCATTTGTGCTGTTTCTTCCTTGTTTTGCATATAAGTGATTTTTTGCAACCGTGTAATAAAGTTCATTTAAGTTTGCAGAAGCCACGATCGGATGAAGAACCAATTGATAAAAGGCATCCTTTTGATCCTTTGGTATTTTATTGTAAATGAAATTTGCTTGGTCCACTAAGAGATTATAATCATTTACAACTCTGCTAAATTCATTATAGTTTATAAGGCTATACGTGTTTTCGTTTAAAAGTTCCGGTTTTATTCGTCCATTGTATTTGGTGTATTTGTTTAATAAATCTCCAATTTGAGAAGCATACTCTTCCCCGAATTGCTTATTAGCCCATTTAATAGTATATTCCATAAGCCTCTCAGAAGGCAAAGCATTCGGATCCCAGGCATAATCCAAAAAGAACTCAATAGGAAATTCCATAGGTTTTAGATCTCCGACATTGACAATCCATAATTGATTTGCATCGTATCGATACGCCAGATTCATCTGTTCCCATATCTTTTGAATAGGATTGGTGTTGATCCACTTGTAGTTTCTTGGTCCGCCAACATAATCAAAATGGTAATAGATACCATAACCACCTTTACGTGGTGCCTCATTTAATTTTGGGAGCATTCGTATGTTTCCCCAATTGTCATCACATAAAAGAAGAGTGACATCATCAGGAACTCTCATTCCTTTTTCATAATAATCTTGAACTTCTTTATATAATGCCCAGACTTGTGGAGTTTCATTAGAAGGTTTACCACTTACCTTTTCAATGATTTCCCTTTGGTCAGATACGATCTTTTCTAACAGAGCAGTGGCCGTCCCCTGTGTCATGGGCTCATCTCCGTCACCTCTCATTCCTACTGTAATAACCTGTTCATTGCCAATTGTTCTTTTTAAACCACTCTCCCAAAATTCCTTCAATTTCTCAGAGTTCTTATTATAATCCCATTCTCCAGAACCATATCTTCTCCATTCATCATGAGCTCTGGTCAAAGGTTCATGATGAGAAGTGCCTATTACAATTCCATACTCTTCTGCTTTAACCGGATTAAGCTCATCGTCGTCATTAAATGCACTTCCCCACATTGCAGGCCATAGATAATTTCCTTTTAACCGAAGTATAAGCTCGAAAACTTTTTCATAGAACTGATGATTGAACCCTCCAAACTCTTTTTTCGCCCATCCTGTTAAGGCAGGAGCTTCATCATTTAAAAAGATACCACGGTATTTTACCGCAGGGGAGTTAATAAGATGCCGGCCAGCTAAAGCATAAATATCCTCTTGCTTTTTTACAGGAACATCTGCCCAATAATACCAAGGAGAAACGCCTATCTGGTAAGAAACTTCGTAGATTCCATAAATGGATCCTCTTTTATCACTACCTGCGATTACTAATGCGCTATCAACGTTTGGTAATGGGTTTTTAACAACCTCAATGAGTGTGCTTTCCCATCGTCCTGCTATACCAGTTACATCTATTTTGTTGTCTCGGATTAGCTGATCAATAATCTCGCTATGACCAATAGTACCAATAATGATAGCGTAGCTAGCATTATTGGTGTTTAGCCCTGGCTTTATTCCAGTTACTTTTTTGATATCTGTTTGCAGATCTATTGCAGCTCTAAGTACACCCTTATAATCATTATCGCTTATTATTATCGGACTTACTTTTCCTTTCTGTGCAATTGTGAAGCTGCCTTTTGAATAATAATTGGATATAAATGGATCACTACCAGCCTTTAGGTTGAAAGTGTTTCCAATAATCAATAAACATATAAATAGTAAATCTTTCATAATAATTTAATTGGATACCACTAAATCTCATTAAAATTGAAAGCTTAGTTACCTGGAACGTATTTAAATTCTAATTTTTCATAATAGTCTAAATCGTGCGCTGGTTTAGCAAGATCACTAGGAATTGGCATATTTGAGAAGGATTGGAAGTATAACACACAAGAATTTCTCCACCATACAGCTTCTTCATATTGAATGGCCAATAATTGTTTAACCGAACGATGCCATTCGGAGTCTACTTTCCCTTCTAAAGCATTCCATGTTTCTTGCATTCCTTTCACTTGCTCAGCTCCCAAATAATAGTGCTTTACAATTCCGTCCCAAAGAATATCACCCGACTTAAGTTTATAATCCCAAGGAAGATGGTGAAACCATAATAAGTATTCTTCGGGGCAAGTATCTAAGTTTGTAAACTGACGAGCTATTTCTGGGAAATATTGCGCAACAGCGTTACTTCCTGTTGCAGTTCTATCAAAACCAATTCCCTTGTTATTGGCTTGATGGTAATAAACTGATGTCCAATCAGCTCTTGGCTTGTCTTTAATCCATGGTCCAGGACCATAATGATGGCTCCATCCCATCAAATGATGAAGGCCTAAAGGAGTCATATAATTCACAATAGCTTCCCTTGAACCCATCATCATGCTTTTAATCGAGTCTTCAGAAGCCTTATCGGTATTAAAAGTCATTTGAATCCACTCATCGGCGATTTCTTCAGAACTGAGCTCATGATCCCAGGCAAGACGACCAAACGCATACCAATTGGATTGTGCAAAGGGATGCCCAGTCCAATTTATATCATTACCAATATTCGCAACTCCGGCTATTGCCGATAGAGAGTGATTCTCTAGTGTTCCATCAATGATTTTTCCAACGGTTGATCCTTTTCCTTTTGCATAAGTATCTGCTTTTAAGCTCTCCTCAAATAAAGTTGCTAAATAGGCCAGGTTGGTAGACATACCCAAGTATTCTTGTGTTATTTGCAGTTCTGCCATTAAAGGAGTTTTAGGCATAGCACCAAATAATGGATGAAATGGTTCTCTTGGTTGAAAATCAATAGCTCCATTTTTAACTTGAACAAGTACATTTTTATCGAATTTTCCATCAAGAGGTTTAAATTCATTATATGCTTGTTTTGCTCTATCATCTGGAACCTCATTGCTATAAACAAAAGCTCTCCACATGATGATGCCATTAAAAGGTGCTACGGCTTTTGCTAACATATTGGCACCATCAGCATGATTGCGGCCATAATCTTGAGGGCCAGGTTGGCCTTCAGAATTTGCTTTCACTAAAAAACCACCAAAATCAGGAATTACTTTATAAATTTCTGCAACCTTTTTTTCCCACCATTCGATCACTTGCGGATCTAAGGGATCGGCTGTAGGCAATTTTCCAAGTTCAATTGGAGAACTAAAACGAGCTGTCAAGTAAACTTTTATACCATATGGACGGAAAGTATCTGCAAGAGCTTTCACTTTTTCAATCCATTCAGGGGTCAATATAGTTGAGTTAGCATTAACATTTGTTAATACAGTACCATTAATTCCAATTGATGCGTTTGCTCTTGCGTAATCAATGTAGCGCTGTTCTATATGTCCAGGAAGGGTCTGCCAATTCCATAGAGAGAATCCAGCATAACCTCTTTCAACTGTCCGATCTAGGTTATCCCAATGATTTAGGATTCTATTTTCGATTTTCGGCTCTTCTGTTATAGATAGATTTTGGATAGGCAATTCTTGCTGTAAAACCTTTAAAAAATTAAAAACACCATACAAAATTCCTAAATCAGATTTAGAGCTAATAAGAATAACCGGCTTTTGATTTATAATTGTATTTTTAATAGTATATCCATGTTCGTGATCGGGAACATCAACAGCTATTTTATAATTAGTTTGATCTTCTTCTTTAAGAAGGACGATTGAGCCAGCATTTATAGTTTGATCACTTTGAATTTTCTTTTGTAAAAGGCCTTCTAATCCATTCTCTAATTCATTTATGGCGATATTGATAGTTTCAGACGGCTTAAGGGAATAAATAGAGTTTATATTTCCACGGTAATTTTTTAAAAGTTCGGACTGATTTATAGGGTCATATTTCAACCATAATCGATACCCATTATCGGCAAACGCAGACAAGTTTAACAAAGTAAATAATAAAATAAGTTTTATAGCTTTCATATCATTAGGTTTTATTTTTTGTTTTTAAAGAAGATTTGCGGACAACTAAATCAGTATTTAATACTACCGTATTTGTAATACCGAGATCTCCATTTCCCTCTAAATGGTTTACAAGTATGCGGGCAATGTTTTCTCCCATTTCTTTACCGGGATAATTAATTGTACTGATGGTAGGTTCAGTTACATTGCAAATTAAGTCATTGTTAAAGCCAATAATTGCAATATCATCTGGAATCCTGATGCCCGCCTGTTTTAATGCCGTTATTGCAAAGGCAGCAGCAAAGTCATTGGTTATAAAAATACCATCAGGTAAGGTCTTTCTTTTTAACACATCATTTTTGAAGCAATCAATGATTGCCGATTCACTCAGGTCATTTGAAATAAATAATTCGGGGTTATATACTATCTCATGATCGATAAGTGCTTTTTTATAGCCTTCAAAACGGTCTCTATAAACATTCCTGTTTAAATCACTTGTTATATGTAGAATGTTCTTGCAACCTTGTTCTATCAAATGGTTAGTTGCAGTATAACCAGCTTTGAAATTATCAATTATAACCTTTGTTGAAGGAAGATCTTCAGCAATACGATCGAAAAGGATTAAGGGTACGCCCTTCTTAATGAATGTTTTAAAATGATTAAAATCCTTTGTCTGATTTGATAAAGAAACTATAAGCCCATCAACCCGACTATTAAACATAGTTGAAGCATTGTTTTTTTCCTTCTCTTCAGATTCAAATGATTGGCTGATAATTAGATTATATCCTGCATTATTAGCTATTTTTTCAATTCCGGAGATAACGGAAGACATAAACATACTATCCAGCTTTGGAACAATAACTCCGATTGTGTTTGTGCTTTGTTTTCTTAGATTACTGGCAAATTTGTTAGATCTGTAATCTAATTCTTTTGCAAGATCTATTATCTTCGTTTTAGTTTTTATATTTATTGCTGGATGATCATTTAAACCTCTACTTACCGTTGTCGGAGAAATATTTAACTGTTTCGCAATATCATATATTGTTATTTCTTTTTTTGCCATATATTTAATTGAAATAAATTTTACTTTTTAAAAGTACAAATAATAATTATTCCTTGCAACCGATTGCATTATTAGTATTTTGCTTATAAGTTTATTATCTATAGTGCAAGTCTTGCTTATTTTCAAATTACCTGTATCAAATACTTTGTATTGAAATATCACTCCTTTTGGGGATAGAGTAAAATGATGAAATAGTAATTGATAAATTGACATTAAACTTGAAATGGAATATTCTATGGCCTTTTTGTTATTTCTAAATAATTGTTATACTTTTATGCAATCGGTTGCAAGTGTACGGAGAAGGTAGGGATCCAGATTTAACTAATGAAATCTCCCAAATTAGAAATATAATTATAAATAAATATATTATTATTTTGTAAGAAAAAATTAAAAATCGATTAAGAAAAATAATGGAAGAATTAAAACAGTTCTCGTTAAAAAATAAGGTAATTGTAATTACTGGAGCAACAGGAATATTAGGTGCATCGTTCTCTTTAGATGTGGCCAAGGCCGGAGCGAAGGTTGTAGTACTGGGACGAAATAAAGAACGTGCCGCTCAGAGAGTTGCCGCAATAAAGGCCGTAGGGGGGGAAGCGTTTTCAATATTGGCAGATGTTTTAATAGAAGAGCAGGTATACGCTGCCAAGGAACAGATTCTAAATACTTGGGGTACGATTGACGGACTCGTTAATGCTGCTGGAGGTAACATAGCAGGTGCTGTTATTCAGCCGGATCAAAATCTATTTGATGCGAAGATGGAATATACACGCCAGGCAGTTGATTTGAATTTATTTGGAACAGTGATTCCGACACATATTTTTGGAAAAGTAATAGCAGAGAAGGGAAAAGGTTCTATTGTGAATATCTCTTCGTTAGCTGCACAGCAATCCATTACTCGGGTTTTGGGCTATACCATGGCAAAATCAGCTATTGAAGCCTACACAAAATGGATGGCTACTGAACTTGCATTGAGGTATGGAGGAGGAGTGCGGGTAAATGCAATTGCCCCAGGAGTATTTCTTACGGAACAAAATCGAGATTTATTAGTGAACTCTGACGGAACGTATACAGATAGGACAATGCGTTATATAAATAATACCCCTTATCAGCGTTTAGGAAAACCAGAAGAGTTGAGTGGAACACTTGTCTATTTATTAAGTGACGCTTCTGGTTTTGTAAGCGGAGAAACAATATTGGTAGATGGAGGCTTTAATGCCTATAGTGGTGTATAAAAAGCATTATTATATATAAAAACGAACATGGCTTTATTACAAAGTTGGAGATGGTATGGCCCAGGCGATCCTGTAACTTTACAAGATATTAAACAAGCAGGTGCAGAAGGTATTGTGACTGCTTTGCATCAGGTAGCACATGGTGAGATATGGCCCATAGAAGAAATAATAAAAAGAAAACAAATCATAGAGAAGGCCGGACTTCAATGGGTAGTAGTAGAAAGTGTACCTGTACATGAAGAAATAAAAACGAGAGGCAGCAATTGTGAATTATATCTAGCAAATTATCGGCAGACTCTACAAAATCTGGCCGCTTGCGGACTTCAAATAATATGTTACAATTTTATGCCGGTTCTTGATTGGACTCGTACCAAATTAGACTATGTGCTGCCTAATGGCGCAAAAGCATTGTATTTTAATTGGGTTGATTTAGCCATTTTTGATTTATATATCTTGAAGCGAGAAAATGCAGATCGTGACTATTCTGAAAAAGTAGTTCAGCAGGCGCAGAGTAAATTTACAAGGATGAGCTCAGCTGACATTCAAGTACTTAAAGAAAATATCTTAATGGGTGTCCCTACTGAAGGAGGCGTTACTATTGATCAACTGACAGAAAGTATTGAAATATATAAAGAGATTGGGTTTGATGGCCTGCGTAAAAATTTAGCTTATTTCTTACAGTCTATTATGGATACTTGTCAGCAATTGAATATTAAAATGACCATCCATCCAGATGATCCACCTTATGCTATTCTCGGTTTACCTCGGATAGCCAGTTCCAAAGAGGATTTATTACATATCATCGAATCAGTAGATCACCCTTCAAATGGTGTTTGTTTGTGTACAGGATCTTTGGGGGCAAATACTAATAATGATCTGGTAGAAATACTGAAAGCAGTGGGACATAGAGTGTACTTTGCACATTTGCGAAATGTGCAAAAAGATGAAAATAGAAATTTTTATGAATCTGATCATCTTACAGGTGATGTGGATATGCACGGTGTAATGAAAGAATTAATAGCTATTAATCAACAAAGAGAGGCGCCTATTCCATTTCGACCTGATCATGGACATCAGATGCTTGACGATTTGCATAAAATCACTAACCCGGGATATTCTGCTATTGGAAGATTAAAAGGTCTGGCAGAATTGAGGGGACTTGAGCTGGGAATCGAAAAATCAAAAGGACTTTAGAGAAATAGAAGCTTGGGTAGGTTACGATAAGAAAAATATGTGTAAACATTAGAACTTTAATCGAATACCGACCCCAAGTTGGAAAACCTCAGACAGTGATAGAGATGAAGTGTTCTGAAAGTAATTAACAATATAGAAATCGTTTGTATTGAATTCTGTATAAATGCCGATTCTTTTGATACCCAAACCATCCCAGATCTCAGCCATTGAAAATTCAATTTCGTTGGAAACAGACAAATGTGGTCTTAATGCCGGAGACCAATAATAATAACCTGGTGGGTATTCGCTTGAATGATATTTAAAAGCCAGATCTTCATGAAAAGTATAACTAAGAAAGAAGCCAGGGTTAAAGGGATAAAGTTTTCCCCAATCACTCAATTTTATTTCAAATGGTTTGTAAGCCAATTTTACTGTAACAGCGTGAAGTTCTCCTCCCTTAGAAGCAGGAACATAACCATAGTGGAAGTCTAAGTTTCCTCTTTTATTCTTGAAAATTTCATATCCTGCACCCGCGCTGAAGTACCCAATACTTCCGGCATATTGTGCAATGGCAGCGTCAGGAATTAAGAATTTTAGTTTTTGTGCAGAGCTATTTGCTGTTCCTAAAAAGAAAAATAATATGATAGATGATATTTTAAAAAGATATTTGTTCAAAACGTAATTTTTTATTTATAATCTCCACCAGTAAGAATTCACGTTTTCCCATAGCACTTGTAATTACATAAGGAATATTGGAATTATCCAATTTGAATTCTTCAAAATTATGAGTGTGTCCATGAAAGGAAATAAGGAAATCAGGAGTTTCATCGAAAGCAGCAGCATAATCTTTTATAAGTTTTTTATCGAAATCGTCAGAAAGAGGTGGCACGTGAGAAATTGCTACATAGTTATTTACTCCCTCTTCAGGTTGTAATTCTTTTTTAAGCCATGGTATATTTGGTACATTTCCATTAAACTGGTATTCTCTACTATTTGTATCATGGCAAATAAACTTTACCCCTCCATATATAAAAGAAAAATTGAGTTCACCATACATTCGGAGAAAGGCATCTCTTCCACGCGAAGTAAGGTCATGGTTTCCTATGACGGTTACGTAAGGAACATTTAAATTATTAAGTTTTTGTGCAAGCCATTGCATTTCCTTCAATGTTCCAAATTCGGTAACATCCCCGGCCACAATAACAAAGTCTATTCCTGGCATAGAATTAACCTTTTTATAGAACTTAACGGTTTCATCATACCATTCTTGGGTATCGCCTGTAATAATAAACCGAACGGTATCGTCTTGGCTGCCATTACCTATTCTTTTTAAGTTATTGGCATTAATATCTTTATAAGAGTTTTTATCGAATATCTGATTGGGACTGTATTCGATATTTTTACAACTGAAAATGCTTATACAAAAGAAAAGAAATAAGTAAAGTACTTTCATTATTATGTTTGAAATTCATTCAATAATGTGTGATGCAAAATTCGTTATATATTACTTATTATAAAAGGTTGATATATCGGATAAGTAGGTCATATATGGATATGAAACTCCCGGCAATACCTTATAATTTGTTAAAATTTGATTTTTAGAATATTCATGTTAAATTGTACTTTCTTTATATTCAAAAGTATAACCGATATTGAATACATGAATTATAAACATTTACTACTAATACCCTTTTCATTAATTAGTTTTCTTTCAATAGCCCAGCAAAAAGCACCAACCGACCAAAATTATAGCCAAAAAATTGATGGAACGAATCTGTCTTTTACAATGCAGGCCATACCAGGTGGAACATTCAAAATGGGAAGCGATAAAGGAAATCCTGATGAAGCTCCCATACATGATGTAAAACTGGATCCATTCTGGATGAGTACTTTCGAAGTAACCTGGGATATTTTTGAACCATTTTTATACAAAGATTATGAAGTAACTCGAAATATAGGATCTATACCAGCAGAAGTAGATGCAGTAACCAGGCCTACTAAACCTTATTTGGACATGACTTTCGGTATGGGAAAAGAAAATCACCCAGCTTTAGCAATGACCCAATATAATGCTATCCAGTTTTGTAAATGGTTATATGTCAGAACAGGGATTTTTTATCGACTACCTACCGAAGCAGAATGGGAATATGCGGCAAGAGCTGGTAAACAATCTGCTTATTTTTTTGGCGAAGATCCGACACAATTAGATAATTTTGCATGGTTTAAAGACAATAGCAATGATAAGACTCATGAAGTAGGTAAGAAGAGGCCTAACCCATGGGGATTATTTGATATTTATGGAAATGTAGCCGAGTGGACCTATGATCAATATGTTGACAATTATTCAGCTTTTGCAGGTAAGGTTAGCTACAACCCGGTAGTTATACCAGAAACACTTTATCCTCATAGCATTCGCGGAGGTTCGTTTGTTGATGAAGCAATAGATTTGCGTTCAGCTGCTCGCCTTGCTTCCGATCCGGCATGGAAACAAATTGATCCTCAAATCCCTAAAAGTAATTGGTGGATGCCTGAAGCGCCTTTTATAGGTATTCGCCTCGTGCGACCGGCTGTAACGCCTTCAAAAGAAGATATTGAAGCTTATTATGATAAAAAACCTATTGAAGATTATTAACCAATAAAACAAATAGACATGAAAAATAAATACGATCGTCGTGATTTTTTAAAATCGACAGCTGTAATTGCAGGTGCTACGGCTATAAGCACAACCCCAATTACCGGAGTTTTTGCTTCAAATGATGATGCTATCAAAATTGCATTGGTAGGATGTGGTGGCAGAGGTACAGGTGCTGCGTTTCAAGCATTAAGTACGAAACAAAATCTTAAGATTGTAGCATTGGCAGATGCTTTTAGAGAACCCTTAGATGACTGTTATAAAAAACTTGTAGAACGCTTTAAAGATAAGGTTGACATACCTGAAGATCACAAGTTTGTAGGCTTTGATGCCTATGAAAAAGCAATTGCCCTTGCAGATGTTGTATTATTTGCTACTCCTCCTGGTTTTAGACCTGCACATTTTGCAGAAGCTATTAAACAAAATAAACATGTCTTTATTGAAAAACCTCTAGCTGTAGATGCACCAGGTATTCGCCAGGTACTAGCTACAGCCGAAGAAGCAAAGAATAAAAAACTAAACGTGGTAGTAGGTTTGCAACGTCGTTATCAAAAGAATTATCGCGAAACAATAAAGCAAATTGAAAATGGCGCGATTGGTAAAATTCAATCCGGACAAGTTTACTGGAATAGTGGTGGTGTTTGGGTAAGACCTCGCACGGCTGATCAGACTGAAATGGAATATCAAGTGAGAAATTGGTATTATTTTAATTGGTTATGCGGTGATCACATCGTTGAACAACATGTTCATCAATTAGATGTGGCAAATTGGGTTGTAGGAGGACATCCTATATCTGCACAGGGAACTGGAAGTCGAGCCTGGAGAACCGGAAAAGAATATGGTGAAATTTATGATAACCATGCAGTCGAATTTACCTATGGAGATGGAGCGGTAATTTATAGTCAGTGTCGACATTTTGAAGGTACCTCCAACCGTGTAGATGAAACTTTTCAGGGTACTGGCGGTAAAGTCTATCTTTCTGCTTCCAACATAGGAACACTTTGGGATAAGAATGGTAAAGAAATTTTTAATCACCAAGGGAAAGGTGATCCCAATCCATATCAGAAAGAACATGACGAGCTTTTTGATGCGATTGCAAAAGGTGAATATAAGTTTGCTGATGCAGAACGCGGAGCAGAAAGTACATTTACCGGAATATTAGGTCGATTGGCTACCTATTCCGGAAAAGTTTTGAATTGGGATGAAGCATTAGCGTCTGATATAACCTTAATGCCGGAAAAATTAAGCTGGGATGCTTTACCAAAGGTTTTACCAGATTCAAATGATTTTTACCCATACGCGCAACCTGGAAAAACAATAGTTATCTAAAGCCTAAAGATTGAAAGGTATCTTTAGCATAATTCTAAGTAGCACTTGTTTGGTTTTTTGGTCTTTTCAAAACTCCGAACAAGTGCATTTTACATTTAATGGTCAAGCGCAAGGCACCAGCTATTTGATTTCATATTACCATGAAAATGAGAAGGTCAATCAAAATCAGATTGACAGTATTCTGTTAGTGATTGATAATTCAATGTCCTTATATAAAACTAATTCGTTGATTTCAACTATTAATGAATCTACTCAAGGTGGAGAATTAGACGTTCATTTTCTACAAGTAATAAAGAAAGCGTTTCAAATTAATAAAGAAACGGGTGGTATATTTGATGTAACTGTTGAGCCATTGGTTGCAGCATGGGGTTTCTCTTCTGAGAAAATCAAAGAGTTTCCAGACAGTAATAGAATAGCGCAGATATTACTATTTGTTGGTATGGAAAATATTCAACTGAATGGAAGCTATTTAAAAAAGCTAAAACCAGAAGTTAAAATTGATTTAAACGGAATTGCTCAAGGTTATACTGTTGATGTCATAGCAGATTTTCTTATAGCCAATGGAATAAAGAACTTTCTAGTTGAATTAGGAGGAGAGCTAAGAGTAGAAGGAAAGAAGCCTAACGGAGAAGATTTTTATATAGGTATTGAAGGGCCTGTTAATTCTACAGATAAAGAAAGTGTTATAAAACATGTAGCTATTATTAAAGGAAAGGCTTTAACAACCTCTGGAAGTTATCGAAATTATATACAAAATGGAACAGACAGGTTGTCCCATATTATTAATCCCAAAACCGGCTATCCTGTACATTCAGAGATCTTATCCGTCACAGTCTTCGCCAAAGATGCTATATCGGCGGATGGTTATGATAATGCTCTTTTGTCCATGGGAATAAAGGATGCTTTTAGCTTTTTAGATCAACATCCCGATTTAGAAGCCTATTTTGTATATAAAAATGAACAAGGTAGCGTTGTTGATACCATGTCCAATGGTTTTAAGACTATTTTAAAAAATTAATCTATCCCATTAAGAATCATTGTCTTATAACAAAGACCTCCGAAGTTCTTCCGGTGATTTCGGAGATAAATATCCCAAAGGAATATCAAACACTGTTCGCGCTCCTGTCTGACCCTCTTTTGCCATTTTTCCTATAGCTCTCGTGTAAGCTACTAAAACACTGGCTGTAAATTCCGGATTGCTTTCCAGGGTTAAACTAAATTCGATCCGTTGTTTTGATCCGTTCCCTGTAATGCCAGAACGAAAAACGACTCCTCCATGAGGCATACCTGAATGGTTTGCTAATAATTCCTCTTCAGTAATAAAATTCACGGTAGTTTGATATTCATCAAAATAATGAGGCATATTAATGATGGTCGCTTCAATTTCAGATAAATCTGCGCTTTCATTTGCAACAACATAACAAACTCTTTGATGTTTTTCTGCTGTAGAAAGTTGAGGGTTTTCACCAGCCCGTACCTTTTCAATTGCACTATCTATTGGTATTGTATATTGAACAGCATTTTTAACACCAGGAACACGTCTTACCGCATCTGAATGACCTTGACTCAAGCCCTTACCCCAGAAAGTATAATCTTCACCTTGGGGTAAAATGCTCTGGCCCAATAGCCTCGCCATAGAAAATAACCCTGGATCCCAGCCCGTAGAGATAAGGCTCAATGTATTGTTAAATTTAGAAGTCTCGTCAACTTGTTTGAAATACTCTGGGATTTTCGCATGTGTATCAAAGCTATCCACTGTATTAAATAATTTTGAAATCATTGTAACTTGCTCTGGTAAATCCTTTGCAGATCCTCCACAGAGAATCATTACATCAATTTTGTCTTTGAAATCTTCTATTTGCAAAATAGAAATCACTTTAGAATTGGTATTTAATTCAGTAGGTGTTCTTCTTGTGAAAATCGCAATCAACTCCATATCCGGATTTTGCAGAATTGCTAATTCAACTCCTTTTCCTAGATTTCCATATCCAACAATACCAACTCTTAAAATATCACTCATAATGCTTTTATCTTTTTATTTATTAACAGTTCGCTGCGAAGTTAAATAAAAAGTATCTATGAAGTAATACTCAATAAGTATATATGAAGTAATGCTCACCCGCTGTCTGCACAAAATTCAGACCCTTAGTGAGCCACGAAACCCTCTTGCAGCATAATATGAGTCTGCTCCATTGTGGTATGTAAATACCTTATTATAACGACGATCGCAAAAGAGAGCACCGCCGAGTTTCCTGACTTCAGCAGGCGTTTCAATCCAGCTCGATGTTTTCATGTCAAAATTTCCCAGTTGCTGCAACTCTCTATATTGCTCTTCCGTTAAAAGCTCAATACCCATTGCAGCGGCCATGTCCATTGCCGTATTTGCCGGTTTATGAGCTTTCCTTGCTTCCAGTGCTTCCCGGTCGTAACAAATACTTCTTCGGCCTTTAGGGCTTTCCTCTGAACAATCATAAAAAATGTACTCGTCTGCCGTTTTATCATAGCCAACCACATCTGGCTCACCGCCGGTTATTTCCATGTCATCAAGTGACCATAGTTTTTCCGGATTGGTTTCTAGCTTTGCTTGTATTTTAGCCCAATCTAAACTTTTGTGGCGGTTTACGTTTTTCTCAAAACGAGCTTTTAATACTGCAAGTAGTTCTTCACGTTGTTCTGATGACAGTTCCTTTTTATTACTATTTCTATTGCTCATAATTTATAGATTAACAGAGATGATTTTTCGATCCGCGGGTCTGAAATACCAAGATATAAAAATCAGGATTAATAATAATGTTGGTCCAAAAAAATCTTTGGCAGCATCTCCATTGGCTAAGTGAGAAATAACAGCACCCGACATAACAAAGAAAAAGCCAGCATAAGCCCACTCCTTTAGTAAAGGAAATTTGGGGATCAGTACTGCTATAACACCCAATATTTTCCAAACACCTAGTATGGTTAATAAATAACTGGGATAACCTAGATCTGTCATCATATTTACCTCTTCTTCCATTCTAAGTAACTGTACTATTCCTGTTGATAGCATTCCCAATGCAAGCCAGACTGTAGTAATCCAATAGATAATTTTATTCTTTTTTGACATTATATATTATTTTAATTCACTAACAATTCCTGCAAACGATTATGTGCTATATTAATACCTTGGGCGAAAGGCAATTTCAATAGCTGATCTCTGAGTGCAACTGATTTAAATACAATTTGCATATTAAGTCTGCTGGTGTTATCCGTAAGTTTCTCAAATTCTAAGAACTCAAGCTGAACAGGAAAAGGTGCATTTTCCATTTCAAACGTCCGGGTTATTTTATGATTTGGAACGAACTCAGGAATTACTCCATTGGCACGAAAAACCACGTTCCCTTGCGCATCGATTGTCTCAAACTGGTAACTTCCATGCTTTTTATTTTCAAGTTTCAGCACTTTCGTCCCCATCCATTGCTCAATAAATTCAGGCTCTACATATGCTTTAAAAAGCAATTCCAATGGCAAATCAAATTCCCTTGTTATCACTAATTCTTGTTTGCCGTCTTCCGCATTGACTTTTGTTTTTCGTTCCATAGCTTTCTATTTTTTTAATTGGTATTCTTTCATTATGGTTTCCAAATTGTTAAATCTATCATCCCACATTTTGCGGAATGGCTCGATAAAATCAGCTACTTCTTTTATTTTTTCCGGATTTAAGTGATAATAAACTTCTCTACCCTTTTGCTCTTGATCAAGTAATTCGCATTCAGTAAGTATTTGCAAATGTTTCGAGACAGTCGGCCTTGCTGTATCAAAGTTTGAAGCTATTGCGCCTGCTGTCATAGATTGTGACGCGACCAATACAAGTATTGCTCTCCTTGTCGGATCTGCTATGGCTTGATATACATCTCTTCTTAAATTCATTACGTAGCTATTTGGCTACAAATATAATCGTAGCTATTTAACTACGCAAATGTTTTTCAAATTATTACAGGATGTCTGGTGTAATAACTGATGCTATAAAATACTTATATTGGGATTTAACTAAAGGGCTTATATTAAAAAGCAAAATGCGATAAATCAAATCACTTTCGTAAAACATCTTGTTTTCAGTATCGTTTTATACCCTCGTCCTTACTCAAAAAAATCTAAAATACGGTCTGCTTGTAAAAGGAGAAAACTCCCAGGGAATGGATGTGAAGATAATCAATAGCGCTACAGAGTACCACAGTGCTGTTGATTTAAACTTATCTTTATCAATCTTTTTTCTTCGGGCTATTCCAGCACCTGCGGTTATCAGTGTCATAGCTATGAGCATCATCGTTATATGCTCCATTCCAAAAAACCGGAGTTGAGTTTGATGTATGCTTTCTTTAAAGTTATGAAGGAAGTAATCAACTATCGGACTAATATAATAGAGCCATAAACCAATAATTAACTGCGTATGAGCAATAGAGACCGTGACAATCCTTATTATCTTGTCAGACTTCGTATAAGGTTTGTTTTTTAACCAACCTCTATAAGCGAGGTAAATAGAAACAATTAAACTTATCAATACAAACCAGCGGACTAAGGAATGTAATGTTAACAGTATTACATACATGTTTAGATATTACTTTGTTTAATAGGTATTTTTATGATAAACTCCGTACCTTCTCCTAACTTAGAGTTAAGTATAATCTCACCTTGATGTTTTAATATGGTTTGATATGCAATTGATAGACCCAAACCGGTTCCTTCACCTACATCTTTGGTTGTAAAAAAAGGATCAAAAATTTTGTCTTTTATATTTTCATCGATGCCTGTGCCATTATCTTTAATATGAATATAAATATAATCTTCATTTAAAAGTGTAGTGATATCTAATTTACCCCCGGACTGGCCATTGAACTTCTTCTTTATTGCATAAGATGCATTAGTTATAAGATTTAAAAATAATTGATTTAATTTTCCTGGATAACATTCAATAAGTGGTAATTCACCATAATTGGTTTTTAACTCAATATCGGATAATACACTATTGAGAATCATCAAGGTAGATTTCATACCCAAATTTATATCAGCTTGTTTTAAATCATATTCATCAACACGTGAAAAAATGCGTAAACTTTTCACAATTCCAGCTGTTCTTTGAGCTCCTTCCTCAATTCCGGTTAAGAGGAATTGGACTTCTTCTTTTAAAAAGTCGATTTCTAACCGATTTTTTAAAGCGCCGATTTCTAATTTCTTTTCAGCAATTGTAGTAGACGATAGGCTTATATCTTCTAGCTTTGTTAATGCTTCGAAAATTTCATTGATATCTCTTTTTAAAGGGTTGATACTAGAAGTCACGAAGTTTATTGGATTATTGATCTCATGTGCAATGCCTGCCGTTAACATACCTAAGGACGCTAGTTTTTCTGCTTCTACAAGTTGTGTTTGTGCTTGCTTTAAATCATATATTAATTTTTGAAGGTTTTCATTTGATTCACTTAAATCCGCAGTTCTTTTACTTACTTCTTTTTCTAGTATTATGTTTTGCTCTTTAATAATCCTTTCGTTTTCCTTTAATATATTTAAAGCTTGAGCTTGTGAGGCCTCTTTTTCTTTTCTATTTATGTTTATCTCATCTGCAAGAGCAAAAGACAGGAATACAATTTGTAGTATTGACCCAATTTCGAGAATATAGGAAGTAAATAAATTGAAAGGTACAATATTGAAATTAGTTAATACAAAAATAATTATACATATAAAAAATAAAGCAAAAGCTAAAAGAAAGAATTTGGCTGGCCTATAGTTCTTTTGTATTATAACATATGCGATATACATACCATATATGGCACCAATTAAGGCAATGATTTGAAGTGACATTACTCCAAAGACCTCGTATCCAAACATGCCTATTGAAGCTGATAACACGCATAGAGATATATAAATATTAATGCCTGTGTGCAGTTTAGGTGTAAATTGTTTTGTATGTAAAAATTTTTTTACGAAGAAAGCCGTTGTTAGTCCAGAAAGCATTGGGACAAGGAATGTACTATTTAAGGCCATCCAAGGGCTATTTGGCCATAAAAATTTGAATGCATAGCCTTGAAAGTTTAATTGTACTAAGCCTACACCAATAATGAATAAAATATAAAATAAATAACTAATTGTTTTTACTGAGAAGTAAATAAAAAAGTGATAAGCAACCATAATTAGAATGACGCCTATATAAATTCCAAAAAGAAGCGCTCGATTTGCTTCCCATTGTGAAACCATTCTTTCCGTACCTATATAAATAGGAGTTTGTAATTGATCCTTTGATTTTATACTAATATAAAACTCTTTATAAGTATTAGATTCTATAGATACAGGGAAAGTATAATTAGGGTTGTCTATAAAACGGTTTTTATAGGCTTTATATTCTCCTAATTCTAAACTTTGCCATTTACCCGAAACATTCAATGTGTGCAAAGCTATATTATCAATAGAAGGTTGAGCAACAAGAAGGTAGAGATTTTTTTCAGTTGTCTGATTAAGTATTCGAAACTTTATCCAAACAGTACCCGATGTAATACCAAAATTGGGATTTTGATCATCGTTTATTTCAAAATTCTTATGGAGGATGTCAGCTAAAGATAGTGTGTTTGTCTGGTCAATATATACTTCAACTCCTTTATCTAGTTTTAATAATTCTTCTTTTTGGTTAATAATATAATCAATTTTGTGATCTGAAGCATCACATACAATTGTACTAATAAGTAGTAGCAAGAATATTAAAAAATATTTCTTAATGATCATGCTTGTTGTTAAAGGTTAGGTATTTTTAAGTTATATTCAACTTCAAATGTGCCTTTTGGTCCTCTTTCCATAATAAATTGGTGTGGATTTTCTCTTAAAGAAAGTATCTTCTCTTGTTCTGAAGTATCCGCATGACTAAGATCATGGATGTTTCTTAAGCGCATCGCAGTTGCAATTAAATCATCTTTTGGGTAATAGAATAGTCCATCATTCCCTAAGCTATCTTCAACTACGGCACCTACGCGTTTACCCATTCTTACTGTAATAGGAGCACATAAAACAAAAATACTCTTAACTGGCAATTGTACAGCAATAGCTGCTCCAACTCTGGATAAGATGTAACTCCCAATCCCCATTCCAGCGACTTCCCTAGAGTTCCAAAGTCCACATAGTTCACACGTACCACCGCTTAGATGATCTTCTTGAACCATCTCATAAATTCCATTGTCATACTTACCTAGAGCAATTTCAATTGGTAAGGGGTATTTTCCTGACACTACCTGTAATCTAGCCCCTCCATATACCACCTTAGTTTCTTTATCTTCCACTAATATAACTGTAGTATCATAGTCATCTATCCAATCCTGTCGATTTGAGGTAATTTTAGTTATTCCAAAAATCTCAAGTAATTTCTTGTGCCCTATGATAAATTTCTCGCAAGCCTCATAATCATCAGGGGCTCTAAATGTTCTAATTTGAATCATTCTTAGAGATAGTTTTGAGAATCATTTATATCAGTGGCAATAACGTTAGCTGGGATTAATTCTTCAAAGTCGACAAAGTATCTGCCCGAATTCTTAAAATGATTCAAAAGAATTCTTCTACACACATCTGTTACCATAGCTCCTCCTAATACTACAGCGGATGCCAATTGAGGCCAACCTATAATTGTTTTATTCATATTGGCTAAAGACTCTTTCATTTTTAAAGAAACATTTTCAATACCAATAATCTGGGCCAGAAAAGATATCTTTTGTTCAACAGCTAATCCCTCAAACTTAACAATTAATTCGTTAGGTGTTAGGTCTTCTAGTTCTTTTGTTCTGCCATGGAAGATAGGTCTATTTGGCTCTAAATCAAAACGTTCTACGTCCAGCATTCCGCGATCATTTGTGTCCATCACAACTGGTATTTGATATTTTTTAGCCATAATTCTACTTAATACTTTGATTTCTAGTCCGTCACATTCCTCTACTAGAATATCAATCTGGCCATTGTCAGTAAAGAAGTTTGTAATGTTATTACTATTTAATCCTTCTATAAAGCAACTTACTTTAATATATGGATCTAATTCAGCAATTTGTCTGGCAGCGATAATTACCTTGCTCATGCCTAAATCCTTTACACTTACCTTTAACCGATTCATGTTACTGAGTTCAATATCGTCAAAATCAGCTAAGTGAAGTGCACCACAAGTACGTTCCATGACTAAAGTAAGTGCAATACTTTGTCCCACCGATAGTCCAATAATACCGATTTTCTTTCCTTTTAATATTTCAATCTCTTCAGGAGTAATCTTATAAATATTTCTGTTTGTGCGCACTTTAATAAACTCTTCTTCATCTAAAATGTGGACTAAATCATTAGACCAGGGATAATATACCCATGTTCCATATTTATTTAAATCCTGTGTTTTAATATGATCTGCTATTAAGCTATCAATAGATTTTGCATCTAGTCGTTTGTTTGGGTTTGAAAGCTTAATGAGTTCAATAAGTTGCGTATAGATTGTGTCGTATTGGTTTATCTTATCATTAGATCTTAGCAATTCATGAAAGGCTTTTTCGTCTTTAGGATTACTTAACTTATAGAATATAGGTTTATAATCTAGATTTAGCGAGTTGTTATTTTGTTTATACACAAGAATATAATTTGGTGTTAATAAAGGTACACTTTTTCTTTTGTAAGAGATAATGACTTTTTCTGCTTGCTTTAACTTTTTATCAAATAAGATAGTTGTTAAAAAAATCTATCTTTAACATAAAATATTTATAAAAGTGCTAATTTAGTGAAACTTTATTGATAGGTTGAATTCCTGTCTTAATAATTAGGTTTAAAACTATGTCAGAAAAAATAATTTCGATTTTGTATGTTGATGATGAAATGAATAATTTAATAGCTTTTAAAGCTGTGTATAGAACTAAATATAAAATATATACAGCTATTAGTGGTGAAGAGGGGTTAGATATTTTAAGCAAGAATGAAATACATATCGTAATTACTGATCAACGGATGCCCAACATGACAGGTGTTGAGTTTTTAGAAAAAGTAATTGAAAAATACCCTGCTCCAATGCGTATTCTTTTGACAGGATATACAGATATGTCTGCAATTGTGGATGCAGTGAATAAAGGTAACATTTACCATTATTTGAATAAGCCTTGGAATGACGAAGAAATGGAGCGCGTTATCGATGGTGCATATGAGATTTATCTTAAAAAGCTTGAAATTCTAGAAGAAAACAAAGAACTATCAATTACTAATCTTCAATTAGAGTTCCTGCTTCGCCAAAAACTGCTTTCTTAAATTCGTATTCATTAACCTTGTCGCAATTCATCTTACATTCTCTCTTATCTGCTTTCATAGAAGTAGCTAGAGGATTAGCTTAATGCGTTTAGATGTAGCGATTTATAATTATATGTCGTTTTTTATAAGTGATTGTTGATAGGAATATTATAATTGAATCGTAATGAAAAGCAAACAAGCAGTTTTATACCTAATAGTCTTAATATTCCTTTTATCTTTTGGATGTGATAAAACAGACACCTCATCTTGCGGACCATTAAATTTTGCTCCTGTAAATTTTACTGAAACATGCAGACCTATTATCATTGACGATAAAAATGAGGATAAGTTTTTTGTTATTAATTCACTTGAAGAATTGAGAGCAGTCCTTTCCTTCTCTGAAGAAGGATGCGAACAAAATGCTGGAATCTTTAAAACAGACTTTAGTAAATACACCCTCATTATTGGGAAGAAGGCTGTAGGATGGATTGAAGCAACACTTGAAAGTCAATCTTTAACGAAAGATTGTGCAAGCAATAAAATTACCTATTCTGCCAGCATTAAGAATGGCGATATCGCCACTATAGGAGTTTATGTTTTTGCTCTTATAACAGATAAAATGCCTGCAAATACTCAAGCAAATTTTGATATAAAGGTGTCTTCTAATTAAAATTATTGAGGGACTAATCGTAATTATTCTATTTTTACTTGCTTAATAGCGTTACAATCTTAATTATTCTAAAATTCATCTAGCTGATAATCAGGTGATTATGTAATATTGAAATAAATTAATATAATATTTTTGTTATTTGGACGAACCCAAGTAGATTTTTATATAAATCTATCTTTGTCTTCTACTGATATAGGTTTACAGTTATTTAAAGATAACTGTCCACATGGAAGAACATTTTAAAGAACTATTAAGTAGCTATCAGTATAGCGAAGAAGTTAAACAGGAAGCCATATTCAGAGTAATCTTCGGGGGCGAAGACATTCATCATGTCGCAGAGGTCTTGGAGATACGCAGCTACTATACCATAAATAGCTGGATATTAGATTACAAGAAGAAAATAAGCCAAGGTTTATTATCTTTACCTCCTATGACAGATCACCAAAAGAAAGATCTGAAAGCACTTCAACTGAGAACAAAAGAGCTGGAAAAGTCATTAAAAGATGCTAATCTGATGATCCTGGTCTTGAATACTATGATTGATGTTGCAGAAAAGGATCTCAAAATTCCCATTAGAAAAAAGCGTGGTACCAAACGACCTTAAGGCTGCGCGATAACCGCATTGCAAGGGTTGGAGTCGGTCACCTTTGCAGGTTGTTTGGTAAAAGTCGACAAGCATATTATCACAAAGAAAGACACCAAGTAGATCAGGGAAGCAAAGAGTTGCTGGTGCTGAATATGGTGTCCGCCATACACAGAGAGATTAAAGGCTTGGGTACTTCAAAGCTTCATTTATTGCTTCAAAGCTCATTAAAAAAGAGTGAGATCAAGATGGGGCGGGACAAGCTACACAGGCTCTTAGGAGATCGTGGCATGCTGATTAGAAGAAAGAGAACTGTTCCTAAGACAACGAATTCCTGTCACTGGATGAAAAAGTACCCTAATCTTATTCGTGATTTTACAATAGACACTACCGAATCTGTGTGGGTCTGTGATCTTACCTATATATGTGTTGGTTATGATTTCAGCTATCTTTCTTTGATTACTGATGCTCATTCAAGAATGATCATGGGTTATTGTCTTCATCAGTTTCTAACTACTGAAGGTTGTCTCAATGCGTTAAATATGGCATTGCAAGCAAGAAATAAGAGGAACAACAATCTAATACACCATTCTGACAGGAGTACCAATACTGTAGTTTTCAATATGTAAAAACATTAAGGGATGCGAGTATTGCTATTAGCATGACCGAAAATGGCAATCCTTACGAAAATGCCATTGCAGAAAGAGTCAATGGAATCCTCAAAAGTGATTTCAAGCTTAACAGGATATTCAATTACCACATGGAAGCACTTTCGGCTACCGAATCTGCAATAAAAAATTACAATAGTCTTCGACCACATATGAGCTGTGACTACATGACTCCAGCCAAAGCTCATGAAATGGATCTATCCGTTATGAAAAAACATTGGTCATAATTGTTAATAAATGAATAAAAACAAGCCGCCACCTGACAAGTTGATTCAGTATAAAAATGATTCAAAAATTGACTAATTTTAAAAATGTAAAGTCAGACCAGTAATACGTTTGACTGCACATATTCATTCACCAAAACTGTAAAGTCTTTTCAGTATCGGACAAAGTGTATAGTTATAATAGGATAAGACAATGTAATTAGAATCGTTTTCATGTTGCTCTACTAAACCAAGGACCAAACAGGGTTCAAACAGGGACCACACAGGGACAGAACAGTCATATTGCCCTTGTCTAGTCCCTGTTTGATTCTTGCTTAGTCCTGTTCTGATTCGCTTATGTATAAAGAATTGGCTATCTTAAGGGTTTGTCAAAATTAAACGTAAAGCAATGGCGAGATTGAAAAAAGGAATAAACGGGGCTATATCTGGTAAGGTCGGGAATGTAGTGGGTAGCAGTTGGAAGGGAATCGATTATATTAAAAGTTTGCCTAATAGGAGAAAGCCAGCGACCGAAAATGAATTGAAAAACCGATTCAGGTTTGGGCTTTCGCAAGTGTGGCTGCGCCCGATATTAGTGTTTGTTAGGGCGGGGTTCAAAGGTTATACAGAGACTTTTGAAGGCTTTTCTGCTGCAAAATCTTACCTCTCGACAAACGCGTTAGAAGGTGAGGGCTTTGAAACTACAATAAATCCGGCATTGGTGAAAGTGAGCTATGGCGATTTGCCACTATCTGAAGATATACAGTTTGAGAAGATCAGCGCTTCAGAATTACTTTTTAGCTGGAATCCAGGGAAAGTTAGCGGTGGTTATGCTGATGACCAAGTTATGCTGTTGGCTTATAACATCGAAAATGAAGTAAACAGCGGGAATGCATTTTATAGTTTAACGGGTCAGTTTAGAAAAATAGGGAGCGATACGCTGAGCATACTTCCGGATAATTACAGTCCGAATAAAACCTATCATCTCTATGTTGCCTTTTCTGCTGCTGACAGGAGTAGCCAGTCTGATAGTATTTATTTAGGAACGGTTGAAATGTAATTCAGTTTATTTAGAGATGTAATTGTGTTTATCTGGGTTTAGCTCGCTCGTATTGAATAGGCCAATTTACCTCGTCGTTCAACTTTTGTGCGAAAGTTAGTGGTAAATAGGGGTTGCGTAATGATTCACGGGCAAATAGAATTAAGTCGGCTTTTCCATCTTGTAAGATCTGTTCAGCTTGTTCAGCATCGGTAATTAGTCCGACTGCAGCTGTTAATATATCGGCTTTTTTTCTTACTTCTTCTGCAAGAGGAGATTGGTAACCAGGAACCAGCGGGATTTTTACTCCGGAGATGACTCCTCCGGATGAGCAGTCGATTAAATGTACTCCTTTGGTCTTTAAGATTTTACTCAGCCTTACAGAATCCTCAATCTGCCACCCGTTCTCGACCCAATCAGTAGCAGATATGCGAATAAAAAGAGGATAGTTTTCTGGCCAGACTTCCTTGATAGCTTTAACGACTTTCAGCAATAAACGAATTCTGTTTTCAAAGGATCCTCCATACTCGTCTTTTCGTTGGTTACTGAGTGGAGATAGAAATTCGTTTATTAAATATCCATGCGCTGCATGCACCTCGATCACTTTGAACCCTGCCTCTAAAGCGCGTTTGGCTGCTGCTTTAAAGCTGTTAATTACTCTTTCAATACCCTCTTTGTCCAAAGCAAGGGGAGGACGGTCGCTGTTGTTAAAAGGTATTCCGCTGGGAGCCAAGGTTTCCCAGCCACCTTCTTCTAAGGAAAGTTGTGCAGCACCGTTCCAGGGAGAAGAGCTGCTTGCTTTCCGACCTGCATGTGCCAGTTGCACACCGGCAATTGCTCCATGTTGATGAATAAAATTAGTTATTCTTTTTAGTTCTGAGATGTGCTCATCTTTCCAAATTCCCAGATCTTCCGGTGAAATTCTACCTTCAGGCGTGACTGAAGTAGCCTCCGTGATAACTAGTCCGGCACCTCCTACAGCGCGACTTCCAAGGTGAACCAGATGCCAATCGTTGGCAAAACCATCCTGAGAAGAATATTGACACATAGGAGAAACGACAATTCTATTTTTGAATGTTACTTCTCCTATGCTAAGTGGACTGAATAATATTGACATGCATTAAATATAGCAGTTTTATATTTAAGATTTATTCGGATTATTAAGTTGTATAGGTAAAGTGAATTGTACGCGGACAGGTCTTTTGTTTTGTATACCCGGTTTCCATTTTGGTGCGTTTTCTAATAAGCGTTTTGTCTCTTCAAAGGTTCCATAACCAGGATCCTTTAGGCTTTTTATACTTGATAGAGAGCCATCTGCTTCCACAATAAAGCTAACGAGTACTCTAACATTAGAGTTACTGCCACTGTCTGGATAGGCTTCTTTTGAGAAGTTGGCGTTTTCACCTATGTATTTATAGAATTCCTCTAGTCCGCCGATTGGTTGTGGAGGCTCTTCAACAGATGTGAAAACTCTTCCTGTATCTGTTTGTAAGGAAGGTATGCTGGATTTATTTATAATAATATCTTTAGGTGATATTACATGATTATCAACAATAACCAAGGGTTCCTGGTTTCCTTCAATTGATTTCCCAGATTGAAGAGCAAATGCCAGTAGCATTATGGGGATCAGTAGTGAGAAGCGTATCAATACCGATTTCTTTGATTTGTTTTTAAATAACATCATAACTCTGTTTTTTAAGAATGGTTTGTTAAAGAAATTGTTCATTATGGAATGTACTGGTGTAGAAAAGGCATGGCTTACCAAGAGATTTGCGTAATTAATCCGGTCATCGTTGGTACTGGTGACTTTCTCATCAGCAATATATTCATGATTTAGCTTAACAGATCGGAGTAATAAATAAACTATTGGATTAAACCAATTGATGATTTGAATAAGTTCAAAGAATAATACATCAAGACTATGGTATTCTTCTGCATGTATATGTTCGTGTGTTACAATCTTAGAGTATCCATCTATATTTGGATCGACTCTTACAAGGCCAAGGAAGGAATAGGCATCACCTGAAGAAGGTTTGTTTAAATTCTTTTTGAAGACAAATATTCGATACAAAAGCCATATAATTGACATTGCACAACCTATTGTATAAATGATAGTTAATGTTGATAAACCACTTGTGGAATTACTATAGGATGCAGCTTCTGGATTAATTTCAGCCATGGGAAGCATTATAGAGAGAGGAAGCACGGTAGAGAATAATTCAGAACTGGCTTTGAATATTTGCAGGTCTAAAAGGGGAACGAGAAAAGAAAATAGTGTGCTACTTATCAGATACACTCTGTTTAATTGAAAGAATGTTTCCTTTCGTAAAAAGAACCAGTAGAATCCGTAAAAGATTGCCAAGTAGGCATTCGCCCATAATAAATATTCCATAGCCTTAAGATTTTAATTGTTTTATTTCTTTTTTGCGTCTTTAATTATTTTAAGGATCTCATCCATTTCTTTGATATCCAGCTTCTCTTTTTTAAGAAAGAAGGATAGCATGTTTTGTGCAGAGTTGTCGAAATAGGAAGATATAAGCTTACTTGATGCAAAGTTTTTGTATTCATCCTTTAAAACAAGCGGATAGTAGCGGTGGCTCTTACCGAAGCTTTCATGATCTACAAACCCCTTGGTTTCTAAGATTCTGATAATGGTAGATACCGTGTTGTAAGCAGGTTTAGGTTCAGGAAGCTCTTTAATGATATCTTTCACAAAGGCTTTTTCTAATACCCAGAGCTTTTGCATAATTTCTTCCTCAGCTCTTGTTAATTCTTTGATTTCCATGTTGTGTTTCATATAATCAAATATAAGACTATTCTTTTAGTTATGCAACTATTTTTTTAGTTATAATTATAGATGCTCCTGTTTGTGTATCTTTGCAGACAAAATAAGGGTTATAATGACAGATTCAGAAGTGGCAGAAAGAGTAAGCAAAAAGAAACTATTTAAAGATAGGAAACGAACGAATATTTTGAGTGTTCCAGAGCAAACATTCATATCTTTTTTAGTCGCGAGGATTCCTGCATTTATAACACCTAATAAGCTTACAGCTATTGGCTTGGGTGGTTCAATACTGGTTATGCTGAGTTTTATACTGGCTTATTACGGCAGCCAGCTTTTTCTTTTACTGGGTGTAGCCGGACTTTTCATAAACTGGTTTGGAGATTCGTTGGATGGTAGGATTGCATATTATAGGAATATACCAAGAAAATGGTATGGCTTTTCGCTGGACATTATTATGGACTGGGTGGGTACGGTATTAATCGGTATGGGTTATTTTTTTTATGCCAAAGATGGTTATGAAGTGCTTGCCTTTCTTTTTGTAGTGTTATATGGCTGGGCAATGATCATATCGCAGCTTCGGTATCGGATTACGGATGTTTATACCATTGATGCTGGATTAATGGGTCCAACGGAGATTAGGATTGTTATAGCCTTGATGATATTAATTGAGATGGTGTTCTTTAACACAATTCACTTTTTTGTCGGAGCTATTTGTGTTATTCTATTTATCATTAATATTGTTGATACCCGAAAGCTATTAAAGGTGGGTGATGAACGGGATATTGCAGATCGGGAGATTAACGAATTAAATAAACTTAAATAAGCACTATTTCGGTATTTTAATCAGTTGTTTTGAAGAAGAAAGCTTCCCTTCTTGTTTTCCTAAAAGCTCAGGCATCGGCCTTAATTGGGGGATTGGTTGATTATTCAATCATGATCATGTGTACGGAGATAGCTCACATCCATTATACAATTTCAATTTTAATTAGCGGTTGTATTGGTGCGATTGTTAATTTTTCTATTAATAGGAAATGGACTTACCATGCAGAGAAGATAGAAGTAAAGGGGCAGCTATTAAAGTTTGTTGTAGTTGTTATCGGCAGTGTTCTCTTAAAATCTGCCGGCACCTATCTCTTTACTAATTGGCTGCGAATTGATTATAAAATAAGCAGGGTTATGACGGATATTCTAGTTTCACTCGGGTTCAACTATACCTTGCAGACTTACTGGGTTTTTAGAAAAGGGGAGGCACTGAAATAAGTTACCTCTTTTCTGGTTTAATAGACATTGTTAACAAAAAGGCAGACTCTTCATAAGCTAAAACGCTATGAGGTATTCCTTCATGCAAAGTCAACATTTGTCCTTCACTTAATTCAGCAGTTCGCTGTTCTGTACGAAAGTTAATTCTGCCGCTTAATACCTGAACACTGATTATGCCGGGTGCAGTGTGTGTTTTCATTTCTGAACCAGCATGGAGAGCAATTAAAACAACGCGCATACTATCTGACTTAAATAGTGTGATTGCTGTACGATCGCCTTCTTTCCAGGTCTTCTCATCTTTTATTTTTTCTCTGTACTCTGACAGATCCATTATTACCATTTGTGCATCAAGTAATCTATCACCTTCCGGGCGTAATGGTGTAGCCTGATTGTATTTTATTTTCTCATATTCACGTTCTGTGTCTTCCTCTTGATCTGTGTCTGTACCTTGAAGAGGGTTAGGGTTTTCACGAAGTGCCTGAATCATTTCATCAGCAAGTTTATCGGCATAAATGCCATAGCCATTTACTAATGTGCCTTTTATATTGTGTTTATCTGATGAAATGGCATATACAATGGCTTCATCTCCAGGATCAGATATACCTTCAAAGCGATAATGCTTATCTACTACAAATTCATCAGGATAAATCTGTAGGGAGTTTTGATGACATATTAAACAATTGTCATTCAGATTAAAATCTACAGTATATCCTCTTTCCTTTAGTACATTTAATACTTCTGAAACGGTAGTCATTGATCTCATAAACGATTTTTTTATTTATAACCAGTAGAGACGGTTAAATGTTTTAGTTTTAATAATTCGGTGTGAGTATGAAGATATTAAAGATAAACATTAACTTCGGGTTGATAACCTTAATTAAATTTCATTTATGAGTAATTCTTACAAAAATACATTTGCAGCACTTGCTTTCTTTACTGTACCATTTTTATTCGGACAGAATAGTATGGCTCAGGGACTGGATAGCATTAAGGTGGTTGCACCCGGTGCGAGTGTGAAAGAAGTTTCCACTCAATTTTCTTTTACCGAAGGCCCTGCTATCAATAAAAACGGTGACATCTATTTTACCGATCAGCCGAATAATAAAATATGGAAGTATTCTACAGATGGTCAGCTATCAGTTTTTATGGATGATGCGGGCCGGTCTAATGGATTGTTTTTTGACCGGAAAGGCAATTTAATTTCTTGTGCTGATGAAAAGAATGAACTATGGTCTATCAGTCCGGATAAAAAAGTCACGGTTTTATTAACCGACTTTAAAGGACATAAACTGAATGGACCGAATGATGTATGGGTTGATTTTAAAGGCGGAATTTATTTTACTGATCCTTATTATCAACGTGATTATTGGACAAGAAAGGCTTCTGAAATTGATGGTGAGAAAGTTTATTACTTACCAAAAGGGGCAAAAGAAGCGATTATAGTTGATAGCACAATTATAAAGCCGAATGGTTTAGTAGGTACTGCTGATGGTAAATACCTGTTTGTAGCGGATATAAAAGATAATAAAACTTATAAGTACCAGGTTAATAAAGATGGTACACTGAGCAACCGCCAACTTTTTGTTAATCAAGGTTCGGATGGAATGACTCTGGATAAAGAAGGTAATTTGTATTTAGCCGGACGTGGTATAACTGTATATGATAAGAACGGCAAACGCTTAGGAAATATCCCTATTACAGATGCATGGGTTGCCAATGTATCTTTCGCAGGAAAAGATCGAAAAACGTTATTCGTTACTGCTTCTAAGGGTGTATATACTTTGCAAATGAATGTTAAAGGTATAGAGTAATGATCTTAAAAAAAAAGCCAAGAGGGTTGAGATCCTCTTGGCTTTTTTTAAGATTTGATATAATTCCTGAAATTAAAGATGTTTTAGCACTTTTGCTTCATGTGAGAAGATAATCTCTTCTGCAATGTTTGTAATTTGATCGCCTACGCGTTCCAGTTTCCTTATAATAGATAGGAAATTCAATCCGGCCTCAACCTTTGCTATATCTGAACCAATGTATTCAGTGATGTTTTTGGTTGCCTGCATATTGATTTCATTTAAGATTTCATCTTTTTTAAAGATGGTACGGGCTAGTTTAGTGTCTTCCTTGATATATGCCTGAAGAACATCTTTCATGATTTCAATAGCAGCATCGTACATCTCCTGAATTTCGGAAGCTTTTAAAAGTTCTTTGTCGAAAGCTTTTTCTTCACTGAGTATATGTTTGCAGATACCTTCGGCAAGATCTCCAATGCGTTCCAGGTTGGTATTGATCTTTAAGGTTGCAAGCACCGTGCGTAGATCGCTTGCTACCGGACTGTATAATGCAAATAGGTCTTCACAATCACTATCAATCTTCAGTTCCATGGAGTTAACCCGCTTTTCGTTAGCGATTACTTCTCTTGCTAAGTCTTTATCGTTTGTTATTAAAGCTTTATAAGCTTTTTCTATTTGAGATTGTACTAAGATCCACATGGCTGTGGTGCTTTTTTTCAATTGCTCAAGTTCTCTATCTAGGTGTATCATATAATTATGGATTAACCGAAGCGACCGGTAATATAGTTTTCAGTTTCTATTCTTGAAGGATTAGTAAATATTTTTTCAGTCAGATCATATTCAATTAATTCTCCCATATAAAAATACGCAGTTTTATCACTAATCCGGGCAGCTTGCTGCATATTATGAGTAACAATTACGATGGTATAATTGTCTTTTAAAGTATGGATCAGCTCCTCGATTTTTGTAGTAGATAGTGGATCTAAAGCAGATGCCGGCTCATCCATTAATAAAACGGAGGGCTTTACAGCAATGGCACGAGCAATACAAAGGCGCTGTTGCTGTCCACCAGATATCGCTATAGCTGATTTATGAAGACTGTCTTTCACTTCTTCCCATAAAGCTGCTTGTTTCAAAGCATACTCAACGGTGTCTTCTATATAGGATTTCGATTTCTCACCATTAATACGCAAACCGAAGGCAACATTTTCAAATATGGATTTTGGAAAAGGATTTGGTTTTTGGAATACCATTCCTACTTTTTTTCGATATTCGTAAACATCGATCTCGTTTTTGTAGATATCTACATTGTCAATCAATACATCTCCCTCGATTTTAACCCCTTCAATAAGGTCGTTCATTCGATTGAAACAGCGTAAAAAGGTGGATTTTCCACAACCGGAAGGACCAATGAATGCCGTTACTGTATTTGCTGACATTTTGATTGAAACATCCCTCAAAGCTTGTTTCTGACCGTAAAACAGATTTAGGTTTCTGCTTTCCAGTTTATATTCTGGATTGAGTTCTTTTACAGATTTGTTTTTTTGTACCATTTGTTCCTTAAATAGATAGCGATCCCATTTAATATAAATGTAAATAATAATAACACAATAATTCCAGCTGCGGCATTTATAATGAATCC
>Ga0160433_100128_pt1 | contig 68674 bp, 57 predicted proteins | sample HID1972K_E0MG_FD_108235 | JGI IMG/M metagenome (GOLD analysis project Ga0160433, IMG submission 108235) | Enriched pill bug-associated microbial communities from UW Madison campus, WI, USA - HID1972K_E0 MG | ecosystem: Host-associated > Arthropoda: Insects > Digestive system > Unclassified ...
AGATAGAGGGGCTCCCGGCACATGACGATTTTTTTCCGTTTTTCGTCGAAATTTTATGAATTTTTTAATATTTCTTGGATATAAGAGACTAGGTGCTTAAGCTGGATATCCTTTATATGGCAGCGTATAGGTTCAGATGAAAGGCAGCGAAATGTCCGACTTTTGGGTATTACAGTCGGACTTATCACGGGAGAATGTGCGGTTGTTATCGGCTGCATATAGTTATTGTCCTTATTAGAGTTAAGGGTTGTCCCTTTAATTATCATTGGAAAAAGTATTCACTTATGCTTGCAACATACCTACCAATCAACGGTTTAGTCCAGGTACTATATACGAGAATACAGAAGAATATCTCATGAACTGACGCCGGCCTTGTTGCTCAAGTGGCAGTGACCAATCTTACCAACGAAAAAGAGGACGATCACGATCTATGACACACCCATTTTGCTATTTACAGAAATACTATTTCTTCGAGCACCTGGCTGCCAGCCCGCTCATTCATCTTTTCGAGAATCTGAGAACGGATCATTACCAGCTCATTTTTCAAAACCGAAGATTCCACACGGATAAACAATTTCTTCTCACGTATATACAGCTGCCGCGTCCGGTTAGCTACAGCCGGACCCATCATCTCAGGCCAGGCGGCTACCAATGACGTTTCGTCAAACTTCCTTTTAAGCTTATAAACCTGCAGCATCTGCTCAATCGCTTCCTTAATCGGCTTATCGTTCGTTTTTCTCATGGCTTACTGTCCCCTTCGACACAACAAAAGTAATCAACTCCACACCGATCGCGGCAAATATTCCCTCGATTCGTTCCCGGCTGGTATCTGTGATAAATATCTGTCCGAAATCATCATGAGAAACCATCGTCATCAACTTTCTGATTCGTTTATCATCGAGCTTATCAAAAATATCATCTAACAGAAGCAATGGCTTGTAACCCTTCTTCAACTGAAGAAAGCTATATTGCGCTAACTTCAACGCTATAAGGAAGGATTTTTGCTGACCCTGTGATCCGAACTTCTTCATTGGCATTCCGTTTACACTAAAGTTCAGGTCATCCTTATGAATACCGATGGTAGTACGCTGCAGAAAGCGATCACGTTCAACAGAGCTTCTTAATAAATCATGAAAGTCATTATCAAACAAAGGCGATTCGTATTTCAGCTCCGCCTGCTCGGCATCTTCCGTCAGATACTGATAATGCTTTTGAAAAACAGGAATAAACACAGCCATGAAGTCTTTCCTTTTCTCAAAGATCTTCTGTCCGGAAACAACAAGCTGATCGTCTAAAATAGACAGCAACTCCGGATCATAACTCCCCCGCTCCGCAATAGATTTCAGCATCGCATTCCGGTTAAGCAGGTTCTTGTTATAAACAATCAGTTCGTCGAGATATTGAGCATCGGTTTGAGAGATCACATTATCTATAAAACGACGACGCTCCTCACTTCCCTCTGTAATAATATCCACATCATTCGGCGAAATCATAACTGAGGGGAACAGACCGATATGATCCGCCAGACGCTGATATTCCTTCTTATTCCTTCTGAACTGCTTTTTTTGGTTGCGTTTCAGCGAGCATGAGATCACCTCCTTTGCACTGTCTTTGTCGAACGAACCCTGCACCATAAAGAAATCAGAATTGCTTCTTATTTGCTGCGTATCGATCGGGTTAAAATAACTCTTGCATAGCGAAAGGTAATGGATCGCATCCAACAAATTGGTTTTTCCCGCTCCATTGTCCCCTGTGAAGGCGTTTACCGTTGGCGAGAGCGCCAGTTCTGCTTCTTCGTAATTCTTAAAATTCAGTAAAGTTAGTTTCTCCAGCCACATACGATCTGTTACAAACTTAGATAAAATTCAACCAGCCTGCCGTATCTTATCTACGGTTCTGAAAGAGAAGCTGATGAATATATCTATTTATCTCCATAATGGCCGTGTGCGGATATAACAACATTGGATGATCTATGAGTTCAGCTAGCAGTTGCATTAATTTCTGATATGCCTGTTTTTCCGATTTTTTTAGTTTAGCTATATCCTTTTTGGCATTGTCGGTAAAATCCAGGTTCCAAATCATAAAGAATCCAGAAACTGTTTTAGTTCGTCTTTTCCCCTTATCGTGGTTACTTTTCCATCCTTGGCTTCCTGCAGGGATTCTTTAATCCGTTTCAACATTTCCGGTGTGAAATAAAGATCATCTTCCGTTACCGGCGTAAGAGAATAGGCCTTGTTCTTGCCCCTTTGGACAATTATCTGTTCTCCATTATCGGCTCTGTCCATATATTCCGCCTGTTTTTCCCTGAATTCCCTGCTGCTTACTACTAACATAGTCTGATTATTAGATGAGTACCAATATGGTACAAGTATAGTATTTATCTGCTAACCAAAGATAAATTGAAAATGAAAGATTTTACCTGAATTTATGGTTATTTAATGCAAAGTGCCACTCCGCCTCAGCAAATCCAAACGCATAATTTTCAACTTTCTGAAACAATTCCTCTTTTCTGCCTCCGATCACTTGACAGTTACCCTTAAAAATGTATTTTTGCAAACTTTAACTAACGCAAATGGCGACAAATCAAACGGATACTACAACTCAATCAAACATGATGAACAACCCAGGAAGTTTTGTGCAAGAGAATAAGAAAAGTCTGGCAATCATTGGTGGAGCTATAGTAGCACTTATATTACTGTACATCGGATATCAGCAATTCTACCTGGCACCTCGTGCAAAGACAGCTGCCAATGAAATGTTTAAGGCAGAAGAATATATAGCTGTTGATTCTCTTGCAGACAGGGCTATCAAAGGTGACGGTTCTTATCCGGGATTTGAAAAGATAGCTGAAGAATACTCAAGCACGAAATCTGCAAACCTTGCTAACGCATACCTTGGCGGATTATACCTTCAAAAAGGTGAGTTTGAAAAAGCAATTGATGCATTAGGAAACTACAGCAGCACCGGCAGCCCCGTTATCGATCCTTTGGTTTTAGGAATGATTGGAGATGCACATTCAGAACTGAAGCAATACGATAAGTCAATCACTTTCTATAAAAAGGCGGCTGACAAATCAGACAATACTTTCACTGCTCCTCTTTTCTTAAAGAAATTAGGTTTGGTTTATGAAGAACAAAAAGACTTCAAGTCAGCGGCAGACGCTTACAAAAAGATCAAAGACAAGTATCCAACAAGCTACGAAGCATCCGTTGTAGATGCTTATATCGCTCGTGCGGAAGCTGGTTTATAATATCACACTTAAAATTATACTAAATGGTTATCTTCAGGGTAACCATTTTTCATTTACACTGGTTTCATTTACACACTATGGCAACTCAGCTGAAAAACCTTTCTGACTTTTCTCATACGACTATTCCATCATCAACGGACTTCAGTTTTGCAATTATCACCGCTCAGTGGAATGCTGAAGTTACGGGCGCTTTGTATCAAGGTGCTTATGATATGCTCATCCAGCAGGGCACTTCAGAAGACAACATTATATCAGTTGCCGTACCCGGCAGTTACGAACTGATTGCCGGCGCAGAGATGATGCTTAGCTCAAAGAAAGTAGATGCTGTCATCTGCCTTGGCTGTATTATTCAGGGAGACACTCCCCATTTTGACTATATCTGTAATGGCGTTGCCAACGGAATTGCTAACGTCGGTATTAAACACAGTGTCCCTGTGATCTTTGGTGTCCTTACAACCCTTAATCTGGAACAGGCACAGGAAAGAGCCGGCGGTAAACACGGAAATAAAGGCACTGAAGCTGCAGCTTCGGCAATACTAATGGCAGATCTTCAGCGTTCATTAAAATAAACAAAAGCCGCAGCCAGCTTGTTATTCATATTGTTTCACTTATTTTGCACATGAAAAGAATATTTCTCGGCCTGGTGGTTTTGATCGTATTATCCACCTGTTTACAGTCGTGTTCCAACAAGTTATGTCCTGCATATAACTCATATCCCAAGTCCCGAAGGTAGCCAAGCGCTTCTTCATCAACACTTTTCCCATGAACTGGATCCAACTAGAATCTATACAACAATTACAGGACATTAAAAATGCTCCTGGTTATAGCATTATATTCAAGCACAGCACCCGTTGCTCTATCAGCATGATGGCCAGAAAAAGGTTTGAGCTGGATGAGGATGCAATTCCTGAAGGCACGCCGTTGTACTTTCTTGATCTGATCAGGCATCGGGACGTTTCCGGTGCGGTGGCTGATCTATTTAATGTCTATCATGAGTCGCCTCAGGTACTCGTCATAAAGGATGGTATATGCATCTACCACGCATCACATGGAGAAATCTCCGGTGAGATAGCGTCTGCGCATATTTCCTGAGCATCGCTTTAGCTCCTCTTTATATCTAAGGAGATTGTCATATTCCACTACCCCGTAGCAGATATCTTAGATCTAATTAATTACATTTGTACTATGATTGAATTGCCGGTAATACCTGCCAACCAAACTCAGAGGAGACCAAATTGGCTAAGGGTGAAACTACCCGTGGGAAAAGAATATGCGAATGTAAGAGGATTAGTGGATACTCATAAGCTTCACACGATTTGTGAAAGCGGCAATTGCCCCAATATGGGTGAGTGCTGGGGTGCTGGTACCGCTACATTTATGATCCTTGGCAATATCTGCACACGCTCCTGCTCTTTCTGCGCAGTGGCTACAGGACGTCCGCTGGCGGTTGACCTGGATGAGCCTAACCGCGTTGCGAATTCAATCAAATTAATGAGCGTTAAACATGCGGTTATTACCTCTGTAGACCGGGACGATCTGAAGGATGGAGGCTCGATCATCTGGGCTGAAACTATTCGTGCTGTTCGCAGGGAAAGTCCGGAAACAACCATGGAAACGCTTATTCCCGATTTCAGAGGCATCTGGGATAACCTCTACCGCGTTTGCGAAGAGCGCCCGGAAGTAGTTTCGCATAATATTGAGACCGTAAAGCGCCTCACCCGTGAGGTTCGTATTCAGGCAAAATACGATCGCAGTATGGAAGCATTGAAACGTATATCTGAGTTTGGCCTGCGTACAAAGTCGGGCATTATGCTTGGACTTGGCGAAACAGAGGCGGACGTTATCGAGACGATGCAGGACCTTGCTGATACGGGCGTTCATATTCTGACTCTCGGTCAGTACCTCCAGCCTACTAAGAATCACCACCCGGTAATAGACTGGATCCATCCGGATCAGTTTGCTAAATACAAGGAAATTGGCCAGGATATGGGATTCAAATATGTAGAAAGCGGACCATTGGTACGTTCTTCATATCACGCAGAAAAGCATCTTTTTGATCAGGTAAGATAACCAGCGATTGTTGACGGCAACTTGCGCAGTAAATCTGAGGCAGGAATAACGTAGTCGGGGGTATTTTCGCCGACTGCACCATGTATATATACACCAAGCATGGCTGCGTCTTCCGGCTTGTATCCTTGTGCGATAAAAGACGTTATAATCCCCGTCAGCACATCACCCATACCACCGGTCGCCATTGCGGGACTTCCGGTAGGATTAAACAGGCATGTTCCGTCGGGTAGAAAAATCATTGTATATCGATTCTTTAAAACGATGGTACAACCAAGTGTCATTGCCCGATCACGCCCACTTTCCAGGCGATCCCACCAGGACTTATGCTCACCAAACAGCCGGTCGAACTCTTTCATGTGCGGTGTAAGCACAGATCCTTCGGGAATAAGCTGCACCAGCTCATAATTGTCTGCGATCAGATTCAAAGCGTCGGCGTCGAACACAATCGGCTTCTGGTAGGTTCGCATCACCTTAGTAAGCAGCTTCAGGCTGTTAGCTCCGGTTCCTAAACCCGGACCAATGCCCAAAGATTTATATTTATCGGATTTTATTTCCAAATCCCGGGTGTCATTCCTGATGAGTGCCATAACTTCTGGTGTTCTGCTATTTAAGGCAGTAAGGCCTTCTTCAGGGATGCATGCTGTGGTCAGTCCTGCCCCTGCGTACAAACTTGCTTCTGCGCTTAGAAGCGCAGCGCCCATCGTTTCGGGTGAACCAGCCACAATCAAGGCATGTCCATAGGTACCTTTGTGGCCGAAGTCGGCGCGCTTGACCAGGCGACAAGCGATATCTTCTTTTCTAATCAGCTTGTAAGGTGAGTCGAGGGACTGTATATACGATTCGTCGAGCTCTATATCTACTACATGGTATTCTTCGAGAAAATAAGCCGACTCGGGCAGTAGAAAGTTGATTTTAGGCCGCTGGAATGTGATGGCTAATTTGGCATGAACGACGCACTCACCTGCAGTGAGAGGCCCCTCAGCCCTGAATCCTGTCGGCATATCCACCGCTATGACTTTCTTATTCCAGGAATTTATCTTCGTTACGAGTTCCTCCCACTTTCCGCTAAGCGGCTTGTTCAGGCCAGAACCCAGCATGGCGTCTATAAGAAGTACGGCGGGTTCTTCCGGCAGGTCTGAAGCATCCCGTATTTCCCGTACAGGGATCTTATAGGAACGGAGCGCTTCCAGATTGGCATTGAAATCTGCGCTGCTCTTCTCCGTAAAGCGTATAATGTTGACATCAAGCGCCTTGTATCCCTCATCATAAAGCATACGAGCTATTGCAAGACCATCGCCTCCATTGTTTCCGGTGCCGCAGTAGATCGCTATTTTATTATACTTCTCGGAAAACTCCCTCGTGAATGAACTTACAAACGCTCTGCTCGCCTTTTCCATCAGGTCAAGGGAACTGATCTTTGCTGACTCGATAGTCTGCGCGTCTGAAGCACGCATCTGTTCCGTATTGAGAAGATTTTCCATAGCTTATTTAACGTCCCATTTCTAGTTTTAAAAATTGTCCCGTAAAACTCTTTTTCACTTTTGTGAGTCCTTCCGGAGTTCCTTCAAAGAGCACCTGCCCTCCGCCGGCACCACCTTCAGGACCGAGATCGATTACCCAGTCTGCCACCTTGACCACATCCAGGTTGTGCTCAATCACCAGAATGGTATTTCCATGATCTACCAATCGGTTTAACACCCCTAACAATACATTGATATCTTCAAAATGGAGACCCGTAGTAGGTTCATCCAATATATAGAAGGTCTTACCCGTATCTTTTTTGGAAAGCTCTGTAGCCAATTTCACACGTTGTGCTTCACCGCCGGACAGCGTTGTGGATGATTGACCGAGTTTGATATACCCCAGGCCGACATCGTAAAGCGTCTTAATCTTCCGGTGGATGGAAGGAATCAGCTCAAAGAAGTCCACGGCCTCTTCTATGCTCATATCGAGCACATCACTTATGGATTTTCCCTTGTAACGCACCTCTAAGGTTTCGCGGTTATAGCGTCTGCCGTTGCATTCCTCACAAGGAACCTGCACGTCGGGCAAGAAGTTCATTTCAATAATCTTCATTCCGGCACCCTGACAGGTTTCGCATCTTCCTCCTTTTACGTTGAAGGAAAATCGGCCGGGCTTATATCCCCTGATTTTTGCTTCAGGCAGGCCGACAAAAAGGTTCCGGATATCCGAAAACACGCCTGTATAAGTAGAAGGATTAGAGCGAGGTGTACGACCTATCGGCGTCTGGTCAATTTCAATAACCTTGTCAATATGCTCCAGACCTTCAATCGCCTTATAAGGCATCGGTGTCTTCTTCGCTCTGAAGAAATGTTTGTTGAGTATAGGGTATAGCGTTTCAGCGATAAGACTGGATTTTCCGCTTCCAGATACACCAGTAACGCAAATCAACTTTCCTAGAGGAAACGATACGGTTACGTTACGGAGGTTGTTTCCTGTCGCATTCCGGAGGACTAGCTGTTCGCCGGTGCCTTTCCGTCTTTCGGCAGGTATCGCAATTTCCTTTTCGCCACTCAGGTAGGCATTCGTAAGGGTTTTGGCGAGTTTCACTTCTGCAGGAGTACCCTGAGCGACTACCTGACCGCCGTGAACCCCTGCTGCCGGTCCCATATCGATTACATGATCTGCTTCGAGGATCATATCCTTATCATGCTCCACAACGAGTACTGAATTACCTATATCACGAAGGTTCTTCAGAGCCGAAATAAGGCGGGCATTGTCCCGCTGGTGCAGTCCTATGCTAGGTTCATCCAATATATAAAGTACATTCACGAGCTGGGATCCGATCTGGGTAGCCAGACGGATACGCTGCGCTTCTCCTCCGGAAAGGGTCTTTGCCGTTCTGTTAAGCGTAAGATAATTTAAACCTACGTCGAGTAGGAAACCAAGTCTTGAACGAATTTCCTTCAGTATCTCTTTCGCAATAATGCTCTGACGCTCATTGAGGCGGGATTCCACCTCATCGAACCAAAGAGAAAGCTTATTTATATCCATAGAGGCAAGCTCATAGATATTCTTTTCGCCTACTTTAAAATGAAGTGATTCTTTCTTAAGCCGGGCACCATGACATACGGGACAAACCTTCAGCACGCGGAAGTCATCCAGGTCTTTCAGCATGTCTTCGGCTTTTTTCTCCGATTGTTCTTCGAGCATCTTAATAATGCCGTCGAATGTTACCTGATAATTCTGGACATTCCACTTATTGTATTGTACCGGAACAGTCAGCAGCTCATCAGAGCCATGCAGTATAATATCCAGAACCTCCTTTGGCAGCTTCTCAATAGGATCTGACAATGAAAATTCCTTCTTCTTACCAAGAGCTTTCAGCATCTGGAAGATCCAGGTTTCCCTGTACTCTCCTATAGGGGCTAGGCCCCCTTTCATTATACTAAGCTTTGGATCAGGAATAACCGATGATTCGTCGATCTCATAGATAGAGCCCAGGCCGTCGCATCGTTCGCAGGCACCATAAGGTGAGTTGAACGAAAATGTGTTAGGTTGAGGTTCGTCATAGGATATACCAGATTCAGGATCCATCAGGTACTTACTGAAAAAGAACTCATTGTTGTCCTGATCGGCGATCTTAATGATGCCTTTTGCGATTTTCAGCGCCGACTGGATAGAGCTGTAAAGACGTTTGGAATCTTTCTCAGTTACATTCAGTCTGTCTACCACCATCTCAATATCGTGGATGCGGTATCGGTCCAGCTGCATTTTAGGCGCGAGATCGACGATGTCGCCGTCAACACGAACCTTCAGGTAGCCCTGCTTACGGATCTGTTCAAAAAGCTCGCGGTAGTGACCCTTACGGCCTTTGACCACAGGAGCAAGTACGTTGACTGCTTTTCCGTCGAATTGCTGCAGGATACTTCTGAGCATCTGATCTTCAGACATGCGCTCCATCTTCTTACCCGTTACATGCGAATATGCGTCAGCAGTTCTCGCGAATAGCAGACGCATGAAGTCATAGATCTCTGTAATAGTCCCTACTGTAGAACGCGGGTTTTTAGACGTCGTCTTTTGTTCGATGGCAATAACGGGACTCAGTCCGGATATCTTGTCAACGTCCGGTCGCTCCATGCCACCCAGGAATTGCCTGGAATAGGCACTGAAGGTTTCCATGTAACGTCTTTGCCCTTCAGCATATATGGTATCGAAGGCCAGTGATGACTTACCACTTCCACTGAGGCCGGTAATGACTACCAGCTGGTTCCTTGGAAATGATACATCGATATTTTTAAGGTTGTGGACCCTGGCTCCGTAAACCTCTACCTCACTTTGCTCGCCAAGATCTGGTGTGCTTTTATCCATTAATTTGTATCTCTTGAAATTTTGACGATAAAGATCGCGTAATAGTCTGTAATATACAGTCTCGTTTGTAATTTTAGGAGCGAAGGCCCTGACGCATATTTCTCCCCAGAAGTTAGCATCAGAACCTTCGCTCTTAAAAATTCAACAAAGATCTAAAGGTCTTGTTTCCGGAGAAGATTAAGCGCGTCGATGGCGTTTCGCTCGGTAATGGGATCTAAAGCCCTGTGTTTCGGCTGTTCCGCATCGCGGGCAAGCAGGCTCTCTCCTCTTCTTGCAAATCCGTATTTAATTGGATGTTCAATTACTTCTTTCATGGAAGCCAGCTTGTAGACGTAAGAAGCTGTTTCCCTGTTTAACTTCAGCTTAAAGTAATTGTCATGTCCCTGGACCGCAATCTGTCTCTTTAAACTATTCTCACCTACATTATATGCAGCAGCAACAAGGGTCCAGTTATTGAATTCCTTATACAATTCGCGTAAATACTTCGCGGCAGCAACGGTAGACTTTTTCATATTCTGTCTGTCATCACGGGAACGGTTAACCACCAATCCGTAACTTCTTGCCGTTTGCGGCATAAACTGCCAGTAGCCAGACGCTCCTTTAGGAGACGTACCTCCACTTAAGCCACTTTCAACCAACGGAAGGTATTTGAAATCTTCCGGAATGCCGTACTGCTCGAGTATCGGCTCAATTACAGGAAACCAGCGTGCAGCTTTATGGTGCAACCGGTTTGTCTGAATATGCTCATAACTGCTGGCTTTTAAATACTTCTTCATCCTCTGGGAAACCTTTACATGCTGTACCGGTATTTCCTCACTGGCAAACTCAAAAGAGATGACAGGGGATGATTCTTTTTCGTCGCGGGGAGAAGGGACATCCACTTTTTGTGGAAACGACTTAACGTGTGTTACTGAAGTTTTGCTGATACCTACTTTTGCTAAAACGGTGATCAGAACAACTGCAATACACGCGATCAAATGTTTCTTAATCATGCGTACCTTACTATGTTTATTATTAAAAAGATCACAAAGGTACGTAATATATATGTGATACACAAGCACTTATGTTTTATGCCCTAAAAACCAGGGGGTTAATAACCAATTTTTCACGCTTTTCGGCCAAACTTATTAGCAAACACTATACAGATTTAATTGTTAAATTTTGACTAACTTTGCACCCCATTTAAATAGGTTAGCAGTATAACATGCCAAATAGTAACAATCGGAAAAGTCGCGAGGACAAGTCCTTCAATAACAACCGTTTCGACGCAGATTCAAAGAACGAGCGTCAGGAAAGGTCAAACACAGAAAACAAAAGAAAGTTTGACGGAGACCGTAAAAAGTCATTCGGGGATCGCCCGGTAAGGTCTGAAAGACCATCGTCAGACGAAAGAGGACAGGAACGCAGAACAAGCGGAGATCGTCCTTTCGCAAAAAAACCCTTCAGTCAGGATTCAAGAGAAAAAAGCCGTGATTCACGGGCAGGAGGAGAACGTTCTTCTGACAGAAGATCATTTGGCGGCGACAAGAGAGAAGGATTTTCAGGAGGCCGTCCGCAAGGCGACCGTCCATACGAAAAGAAACCTTTCGAAAGAAGACCATTTGGCGACGATAAAAGAGGAGGCGCTGCAGGCAGCCGGAGCACGGGCGACCGTCCTTACGAAAAGAAATCATTCGACAGAAGACCGTCAGGTGAAGACAAGCGATCAGGCGCGCCTGGCAGCAGGCCGCAAAGCGACCGTCCTTTCGAAAGGAAACCATACGGAAGTGACAGAAAGCCTTTTGGAGAAGATAAGAGAGAGAGACGCCCTTACGGCGATGAGAGGAAGCCAGGAAGACCGTCTGACAGGCCACAGTCGGACCGCCCTTACGAGAAGAAGCCTTTTCGTGCTGATGAAAGAAGGAGCGGCGACAGAAGACCTGCAGACCGTCGTACAGATACCGGTGAGAACCGTAACTGGACTTCAGAGGAGCATGTTGGCAAGCCTAACATGCGTCTGCGCAAGAAAACAACAGCACCATCAACCAATTCAGACCTTATCCGTCTGAACAGATACATCGCGAATGCAGGAATCTGCTCACGTAGGAAAGCGGATGAGCTGATTGAGGCAGGCGTTATCAGCGTTAACGGTGAGAGCATAACGGAGCTTGGCCATAAGGTTAATCCGATGAAAGACGTGATCCGTTATAATGGAGAAACTCTGAAGCGCGAAAAGATGACCTATGTGCTTCTTAACAAGCCAAAGGACTATATAACCACTACCGATGACCCTCAGGAACGCAGAACGGTTATGCAACTCGTTGAAAAGGCTTCAAAAGAGCGCATCTACCCTATCGGAAGATTGGATAGAAATACTACAGGTTTGTTGCTGATGACGAATGACGGTGATCTTGCTGACAAACTTTCTCATCCGCGTAACAATATTACCAAGATCTATCAGGTCGAGCTGAACAAGAGCTTAAGTCAGGGAGACCTGAATAAAATCGCTTTCGGTCTGGAACTGGAAGATGGCTTGATCAAGGTTGACGAGATAAGTTATGTAGCAGGAGCAAGCAAAAAAGAAGTTGGTGTTCAGATCCATAGCGGTAAGAATCGTATTGTAAGAAGAATATTTGAGCATCTGGGTTATGAAGTAGTGAAGCTTGACAGGGTTGTATATGCAAACCTGACCAAGAAAGACCTGCCAAGAGGCCGGTGGAGATATCTGGACGAGAAAGAGATCATCCAGCTTAAACATCTGATAAAATAAAAAGAGCAAAACCCCGGAACAATTCGGGGTTTTGTTTTTTATAGGGGTGGAAAGTGTTTATCTTAGTGTATAACCCTTATAAATGAAAAGAAATATCTTGATCCTGCTTATGGCATCTATTACAGTTGGAAGCACGTACGCACAAAAGCGAAATCTCGTTATTGGCACCTACACGAAAAACGGAAAGAGTGAAGGCATCTATGTGTATGAGTTCGACAGCCAAACAGGCAAAGCAACTTATAAGAATAAGGCAACCGGAGTAACGAACCCATCTTACCTGGACATCAGCAAGGACGGCAAGTTTGTTTATGCGGCAAATGAAAACAAAGAAGGGGGTGTAAGCGCATTTTCCTTTGATCAAAATACAGGAGCCTTACAGCTTCTCAATAGTCGCCCAACACATGGTAGCGCAGCTTGTTATATTGACATTGACAATAGCAGGAAGTTTGTGTTCTCGGCAAATTACAGCTCCGGTAACCTGGTTGTATATCCGGTGCAGAAAGACGGTTCTCTGGCCGAGGCGGCTCAGGTGATTCAGCATACTGGCAGTAGTGCCGACAAGTCCCGCCAGGAGTCTCCACATGTTCATTCGACGATCCTTTCGCCTGACCAAAAATTTCTGTTGGTTAGCGACCTGGGCACTGATAAAATTTCAACCTATGCTTTCGATAACAAGAATATTAAAAAGCCATTAACCCCGGCTGATCCTCCTTTTGCGACTGCCGCACCGGGAAGCGGACCAAGACACCTGGACTTTCATCCAAACAGCCGTTTTGTTTACGCCCTGATGGAAATGACAGGGGATGTCATTGTATATTCTTATAAGAACGGGACGATGAATACCGTTCAGACGATTTCAATGCTTGCCCCGGACTTCAAAGGAAAAACGGGAGCAGCGGACATTCATGTTTCTCCGGATGGAAAATTTGTATATGCGTCTAACCGGGGCGATGCGAATGAGATAGTCATATTTGCCGTTGACCAGAGCACCGGAAAGCTGACAGTTGCAGGCCGGCAGTCGACGCTTGGCAAAACGCCGAGAAACTTTGTCATTGATCAGGGAGGCGATTATCTGCTGGCCGCCAATCAGGACAGCGACCAGGTTGTGATATTTAAAAGAGATCAGCAGAGTGGCCAGTTAACGGATACCGGAGAAAGAATAGACGTAGGTATGCCCGTTTGTTTGAAACTAAGCGGAAAGTAGAATTCCCGGTGCCGCTATTTGGACACCAGGGTTTTTTCTAATACTTGTCGGTAATAATCCTCGTAAACTGGAAGGATGAAGCTTAGGTCAAATTCTTTGGCCCTTGCCAGCGCATTCGCTTTAAATTCAGCCAGGCGTTCTCTGTCTTCCAGAATATAAATTGCGTTTCGTGCCATATCATCCACATCGCCGACATTGCTCATAAACCCGGTGACACCCTGGACGTTCAGCTCAGGTAAGCCCCCTGCGTTTGATGAAATAACGGGTACCTGACAGGCCATAGCTTCCAGTGCCGCTAATCCAAAGCTCTCGGATTCGGAAGGCATCAGGAACAGGTCGGCAACGGAAAGGATTTCTTCTACAGCCTCTTGTTTTCCCAGATACCTGACATTGTCGCAGATACCGAGGTCGCGACAAAGCCTCTCACAATTTGCCCGGTCTGGTCCATCCCCTACCATCAGCAGTTTTGAAGGAATGGTTTCAAGCACTTTATGAAACACCCGGACAACATCCTTGGCTCTCTTCACTTTGCGGAAGTTGGACGTGTGAACCATTATCAATTCATTGTTTGGCGCAATTGCCTTCTTGAAATGGTCCTTTCGTTTTTGACTGAAGCGGGTAAGATCAATGAAATTGGGAATCACCTTAATATCGTTAGTGATTTCGAAGTGATCATAGGTGTCTTTTCGCAAGTGTTCAGACACAGCTGTTACCCCGTCAGACTTATTGATAGAGAATGTTACAACCGGCTTAAAGGTTACGTCCTTTCCTACCAGCGTGATATCTGTTCCGTGTAAAGTGGTTACCACAGGTATATTTATTCCATATGTAGCCAGGATCTGCTTGGCCATAAACGCCGCAGAGGCGTGAGGAATCGCGTAATGCACATGCAGCAGGTCCAGCTTTTCGAACCGCACCACATCTACCAGTTTGCTGGCCAAAACCAGCTCGTATGGCGGATAATCAAACAATGGATACTGAGAAACAGACACTTCATGGTAGAACAAATTCTCTGAGAAGAAGTCTAGTCTTGCCGGCTGACTGTAGGTGATAAAATGGACCTGATGTCCGTTATCTGCCAGCGCCTTGCCCAGCTCAGTGGCCACTACTCCGCTTCCGCCAAATGTCGGATAGCATACGATTCCAATTTTCATTTTGCAAAATAAAAGGAAAAAGATGAAGATATTGTTTGGTTCGGGTAAATTAAATAGCTCCGGGACTATAAAACAGCCTTATTAATTGCCTGATAGATGGCGTCCTGGATCTTTGGTCTTACCCGCAGACTGCTCAGCTTGTTCGCAGGTTGCTGATACAGACGGTTTGACAGGAATATATAGATGAGTTTACTTTTTGGATCTACCCATACACATGTTCCGGTAAAGCCTGTATGCCCATAAGTCTGCGGTGACGCAAGTTCCGAAGGATATCTGTTAGCCGGATCCGGATCCCATCTGTCGAATCCAAGCCCCCTTCTGCTGATATCGCTCTGCCTGCTGGTGAACATGTCGATGGTTGAAGGCTGAAAGTACTGCTTCCCGCCATAGATTCCCCCGTTCAACATCATCTGGAACAGGATCGCGAGATCGTTTGCTGAAGAAAATAACCCTGCATGTCCGGCAACTCCACCCGCAAGTGCTGCTCCCTGATCATGCACGTATCCTTCAATAAGGGTTTTTCTGAAGTAGGTATCATTCTCTGTAGGTACAATTTCAGCCTTATCGAAACGCATACGAGGAGTAAAGCCGGCATATTTCATACCCAGTGGCTTATAAAATTCGTCCTGTACATACCGGTCCATCGGTTCGGAGGTTTGCCGTTCGATGATCTCCTTCATGAAGTACATGCTCAAATCGCTGTACACGTATTTGCCGGACGGACGCAACCCGCTGTTCAGCATGCGTGGCAGCATAACATCGTTATAGAAATTCTGTCTGATATAATAATTGTCGGCCACCTTAACCGGAAATACGTCAGAAGAATCGCGACTGTATTCACCTGGCTTAATTGAATTCTGAAAAGGAATGTACGATACCAGTCCAGCTTGATGCAGCATCAGGTCGCGAACTGGAATTGAACTTTTGTTCGTCTCTCTTGACAGGGGCACATAATAGCCCATAGTAGAGTCGAGACTCAGCTTGTTTTGCTCATAAAGCCGCATGGAAGCGATGGTTGTTGCTGCGATCTTGGTGACAGAAGCCAGGTCAAAAATATCATCAACGCGTGTTTCTCTTGTTTTTTCATAAGTGTGAGATCCGTAGGCCTTGTCGAATATTACCCGGCCGTCCTTCACTACCATCACCACAGCGCCTGGTGTGACGCGCTGAGCAATTGCTGATCTTACGATATTGTCTATCGGCTTCTCCAGATCGCCTGACTTTATTCCGAGTTCCTCCGGTACGGTGTAAGAAAGTCTGATTGCTGCGGTATGAAAACCGTCTCCAGCTTTGAACTTTGGTGAGACAGTGACCGGCAACTTTGAACTGGCTGCTGTTCCGCCAAATATAAGTTGGGCTGTAAAGCTAGCCGAGGAGGGTGAATCTGATGCAGACCAGACAAGGGGCGATTCCAGACTGTCGAGATGCGCGAGGGTATTGGCAGCACCGTAAAGAACCACTATGAGCTGCTTACTGCGCTCCATGTCCTTAAGGAATCTTAAGGTGCTTTCCTTATATATAGCCTCCTGGCCGATCTGAACGATAACAGAATTATAGAGTTTCAGATCGGTGCTCAAACCATTTAAATTGGCGTCGGATTTGTAGGCCTCTGCTGAAAAACGATCAACTGCTGTGTATTTATTTGCAATGCTATCGAACATCGTTGCGTTCACAGATCCAATATTTACACTTGCAAAACGTTTATTATCCAGATCTATCACCGGGATCAAGGAGGAGTCATTGTGTAATAAAACAGTCGATTGACGACTTGCTTTCATTTGCTCCAGCCAAGTTAAGGACGGATTATGGCAGGAGGACGCAAATGAACTCAAAGTGATAAGCAGGGAAAGGATAGATATAGAGGAGTATATACAGTACTTGAACATATTAAATTTGATAGATTATGACTTAAACGAAATTTTAAGAAATAATTGTCTTAAAAAAAGAAAGCCCGGGGGATTCCCGGGCCTGGTTAGTTTGAGTGTTTTTTCCCATCTCAAAGACAGCTCGGCTTCTGGCCGGCTTACGAGGCAAGCCATTTTAATGAAATTTAAAGCTGAGTGGTTAACTAAATATTAGTTGTTGATTAAGAGTTTGTAAACATGAAAGTCTGAAAAATAAATGAACAATACAAATATTACTTACATATTTTGTAAAATGAAGGATACGAAGATGAGCAGGATGATGCTGGTTTATTTTGATTATTTTTGCGTTTAGAAATTATGTCTGATATTATACAGCTTTTACCAGATTCCGTTGCCAATCAAATAGCCGCGGGCGAGGTAGTACAGAGACCTTCTTCGGCAGTCAAGGAACTTGTTGAAAATTCGATAGATGCGGGTGCCGGAAAAATCCAGTTAATCATTAAGGATGCAGGCAAATCCCTCATTCAAATTATTGATGATGGATGCGGTATGAGTATTACGGACGCCCGGATGTGCTTTGAGCGTCACGCGACGTCCAAGATCCGGAAGGCAGGAGACCTTTTCGCTATCCGTACTATGGGCTTTCGGGGGGAGGCAATGGCCTCTATTGCGGCGATTGCGCAGGTAGAAATGAAGACACGCCGTCATGAGGACGAACTGGGGACACATATCTGCATCGAAGGATCAACGATCGTGAAGCAGGAACCTGTGTCTTGCAGCGCGGGAACCAGCATCAGCATAAAGAACCTTTTTTTTAATACACCAGCCAGACGTAATTTCCTGAAGGGGAACCCCGTGGAGTTGCGCCATATAATAGATGAATTTCAGCGTATTGCACTGGCTCATCCTGAAATTCATTTCACGCTTCACCATGATGGTAACGAAATGTTCCATCTTCCGAAGGCTAGTCTTAAGCAGCGGATCGTTCATTTGTTCGGGAATGCCTACAATCAAAAGCTTGTTCCTATTGAAGAAGATACCAGCATCATTGTTGTTAAGGGCTTTATCGGAAAGCCTGAGTTTGCCCGCAAAACGAGGGGCGAGCAGTTCTTCTTTGTTAATAAGCGCTTTATAAAGGATCCCTATCTGAATCACGCTGTAGTTACAGCCTACGAGGAACTGCTGCCTGAAGACAGCTTCCCGCTTTACGTCTTGTTTATCGACATCGACCCGGCTAAGATTGATATCAATGTACATCCGACGAAGACGGAGATAAAATACCAGGATGAGAAGGCCTTATATGCTATCATCAGGTCTGCGGTTAAGCGTTCACTGGGACAATACAACATCACTCCGACGCTTGACTTTGATCAGGAGACCGGCTTCAGCCACATGATCACTCAGAAGGCTCCGGAGGAGATTGTGCCTCCACAGATCACATTTAATCCGGATTTCAACCCTTTCCAGTCTGACAAAAAAAGTGGAAGGTCCTCGTCATACTCCCGCAACCTGGGCGAAGACCAGGGTGAGGTGAGCAAAAACTGGGGATCTCTGTATGAGATTGTTGACGAGGCAAGGGACAGACAGCAACAAACTATTCTTGAAATTGAAGATGCTGAGGCCGCACAGATAAAAAAGGAAGGCCGCCATTTCTTTCAGCTTCATAGCAGATTGATTATATCGCCTATTAAATCAGGCTTTATGCTGATCGATCAACAGGCTGCGCATGAGCGGATCCTTTATGAACGATTCCTGCAGCAGCTTGAAAACCGTCAGGGTGCCAGCCAACAAAGCCTGTTCCCGCAAACTGTCACGCTTAACGCACCGGACTTTGAACTTGTGAAAGAACTTCTGCCCGACATACAGTCTTTAGGCTTTCAGATCAGGGAGTTTGGAAAGAACACCGTTATCGTAGAAGGGATTCCTGCAGACATCAGCGCGAACGTGAGCGAAGTAGAGATGCTTGAGCATCTAATCGAAGGATTTAAAAACAATTTAACCTTACTGCGTTTGGATAAACGGGATAATCTGGCGCGAACGCTCGCACGGAACGCAGCCTTAAAGGCGGGTACCCGGTTATCTCAGGAAGAAATGAACAACCTGATCGATCAGCTGTTTGCTTGTGAGAGGCCTAATTCTTCTTTGACAGGAAAGCCGGTAATCATTAAATACTCTATTGAAGAGCTTTTACAAAAATTTGAAAAATAGAACCTTACTTCAAGGAAACGAATGAATAGTTACAGACAGTCACCTTTTTCCAATATTTCACCGGTAGTTAAGAATCTGCTTATCATTAATGCTATCTTCTATCTGGCCACGATGCTGTTTATGAAGAATGGGCATTCGCAACTTATTCCGCTATTTGGTGTATTTTACTTTGACTCTGAACTATTCAGGGCCTGGCAGCCTGTGACCTATATGTTTATGCACAGCGACCAGTCTTTTATGCATATCCTCTTTAATATGTTTGCCTTATATAGCTTCGGATCTGCTTTGGAATACATCATGGGTTCAAAGCGATTTTTGAACTTCTATCTTATAACCGGACTTGGAGCCCTTGCTCTGCAAATGATCATTCAAGCTATTGAAGTACAATCGGTTGTAGGCAGCATTACAGTAGACATTCGGTCTTTTCCGTTTCAAAGTCAGGAGGACCTGAATAAGGTAGCATCAATATACCTGACTCCGATGGTGGGTGCTTCGGGAGCTATATTTGGTTTACTTGTGGCATTTGGACTGCTTTTCCCGAATGCAGAATTATTTTTATTATTTATTCCCGTTCCCGTAAAAGCTAAGTATATTATTCCCGTTTATGTCGTTATAGAATTATTCCTGGGTGTGGGGCAATTTTCGGGTGACTCCGTCGCGCATTTTGCACACCTGGGTGGAGCATTATTTGGTTTTATCTTAATAAAGTATTGGAGGATTCACCGTCCCGGAGGTTTTATATGAAAAGATCGGCTGTCAGCGAACTTTGGTATAAGGTGGCTCAATCAGGAAGCCGCATGAACTTGTTTATCGGAATCAACACCGCGATCTTTGTGGTTGTTGGATTCATTTCTGTTGCTGAATGGTTATTTACACGCAACACGGCAACAGCAAATCTTATAAAAGAATACATCTCGATGCCTGCGTATCTCCCGGAGCTTCTATACAAGTTCTGGACGCCACTGACCTATATGTTCGGGCATTCCGGATTTTTCCATTTCATATTTAACATGCTCTGGTTGTACTGGTTCGGGCAGATCTTCGAAGACTTTCTGAGTGCCAGGCAGCTTACGTTTACTTATATAAGCGGAGGCCTTGCAGGTGCTATCCTTTTTATCGTCTTCTATAACGTTTTTCCCGCCTTTTCAGATATTCTCCCAGTGGCAACCTTGATTGGCGCTTCTGCAAGCGTGATGGCTGTCGTTGTTGCTACTGCTACGCTGTTGCCAGACTATAGTATCAGACTACTTTTATTTGGGAATGTAAAGCTGAAGTTTTTAGTTGTCGCCTTTATTGTCATCGACATTATTGGCATTGCCGAACTAAATGCAGGAGGCAGTATTGCCCACCTGGGCGGTGCGCTAATGGGATTTATCTTTATTAAGCAGCTTCAGAATGGAAACGACTGGAGCAAGATCTTCGCCAAGAAGAAAAAGCTGAAGGTCGCTGCTACCAACTACAGTCATAAGGTTCCTGCCGGTCTCCCCGATCAGGAAGTAATTGACAGTATCCTTGATAAGATATCCAGATCCGGATATGACAGCCTGAGCCGCAAAGAGAAAGAAGAATTATTCAAAGCGAGTAATAAGGAATGAGGCGAAAGAAAAGGGGGAAAAGCTTGGGGTTTGGAAGAAGATCAATGCTGTTCATAAACATCGCATTTGTCGTTCTTATGCTCCTGAGCTATCTCTCTTCTGTTGTGAACCCGACGCATGTCTGGCCGGTGGCATTCTTTGGACTGGCCTATCCGTTTCTTCTTTTTATACATGTGTTATTCATCGTCTTCTGGATTCTTAGCCGGCCCATCTTCGCACTTATTTCTTTGGCGACTATACTGGTAGGTTGGAAATTCCTGACGCTGACGATCGGCTTCCGTGAATCGCAAGCCATAGAAGTACCTAAGTCTTCTCATGATATGATCAGGGTAATGACCTGGAACGTGCATGAGTTTAAAGCATTTGGCAGCAAGGCGGATAAGCCGGTTAGAGATCAGATGCTGGAAATAATCAGGGATGAGCAGCCTGACATTCTATGCATGCAGGAGTATTATTCCAAACGTCGCGGCGAATCGAATATTAAGAAAATGATCACCGAGATTATGGCTGCAGAACATTACCACGTACGCGAGGATTTTAGCAATCCGTGGGAACTGAAGGGCATGGTCATATTCTCAAAGATTCCGTTCACAGACACCGGCTCAGTGGTCTTCCCTAATTCATCTGGAAGTAATGAAGCGATATATGCAGACTTCGAATATGAGAAAAAGAAATTCAGGGTTTACAATGTGCATTTACAGTCTATAAACTTTAAGCCGGAAGACTATAAATATATTAAGACGATTAAAGAAGAGATCAATACGGATGTACAATCTTCAAGGCGCATTGGCAGCAGGCTGAAACGCGCCTTTATCAAAAGAAGTGAGCAGGTTAACTTCCTGTCGGAACATATCAAATCTTATTCGGGGCCGGTGATCATAGCCGGGGACTTTAATGACACGCCTGCGTCCTTTGCGGTAAATAAACTATCTTCGGGTATGAGGAACGCATTCCGCGATAAAGGAAGTGGGTTTGGAATTACGTATAACGGCGAATTTCCAAACTTCCAGATTGACTATATTTTGGCTTCTAAAGATTTCGAAGTAAAAAGCTACCTTACCGTCAATAAGAAACTTTCGGATCATTATCCTGTTAGAAGCGATTTGGAATTCCGGACTCCATAAAACATACAATTTATTAAGTTTGCACAATGACTAACAACCTGGTTGTTTATAATACGTTATCAAGAAAAAAAGAGCCTTTTGAGCCTATTAACGCCCCGTTCGTGGGTATGTATGTTTGTGGACCTACTGTATACAGCGACGTTCATCTGGGAAACTGCCGGACCTTCGTATCTTTCGATTTAATATACAGATACCTGACACACCTTAAATATAAGGTTCGGTACGTCAGAAATATTACGGATGCCGGGCATCTTGAAGGCGACCGCGACGAAGGGGACGATAAGTTTTCGAAGAAGGCCCGCCTGGAGCAGATAGAGCCTATGGAAATCGTACAACGATATACCATTGGATTTCACGATGTGATGAGGGTGTTCAACACGCTGCCTCCGAATATTGAACCTACAGCAACAGGCCATATTGCTGAGCAGATTGAAATGGTTAAAGAGATCCTGGCAAACGACTTTGCGTATGAAGTAAATGGCACTGTTTATTTCGATGTGGAGAAATACAGTAAAGATCATAATTATACCATACTGACCAACCGGAACATCGACGAGCTGATTGCAAACAGCCGTGATCTTGGAGGTCAGGATGAGAAAAAAGGAAGACTTGATTTCGCCTTGTGGATCAAAGCGAAACCTGAGCATATTATGCGTTGGCCATCTCCATGGGGATGGGGCTTTCCGGGATGGCACATTGAGTGCTCCGCGATGAGCAGTAAATACCTTGGTGACTCCTTTGATATTCATGGTGGAGGAATGGACCTTGCTGCAACCCACCACACTAATGAGATTGCGCAGTCTAAGGCATGCAACCATAAAGAGCCTGCGAAGTACTGGCTACATACCAATATGCTGACTGTTAACGGCACACGTATGTCTAAGTCTGCAGGAAACGGATTTTTACCTCATGAACTCTTTACAGGGAATCATCCTCTTCTAACAAGAGGGTTTTCTCCAATGACCGTCAGATTCTTCATGCTTCAGGCTCATTATCGCAGTACGCTCGATTTTTCCAATGAGGCGTTAGAGGCATCGGACAAAGGTTTTAAGCGGTTGATGAACGCATGTGCGCTCCTGCCAAAGCTAAAAGTTTCGGATAAGTCTGACTTCGACATCCAGCAGATCACTCAACGTTGTTACGACGCTATGAATGATGATTTTAACAGTCCTGTCGCGATCGCGGAGCTCTTTGAAGCTGCAAGGATCATCAATAGCGTACATGACGGAAAAGGAAGCATTACTCAGTCTGATCTAGATGCCCTGAATTCACTGGTAAATGATTTCATCTATGATGTACTTGGTTTGAAGGAAGAAACTGCCCAGACAGACGAAATTGGTCCACTTATTGACTTTGTGATCGATTTACGTCTACAGGCACGGGCGTCCAGGGATTATGCAACATCAGACAGAATCAGAAATGGCCTGCTTGAACTGGGCATTCAGTTGAAAGATAACAAGGAAGGCACATCCTGGAGTAAGTTATAATTACCTGCGTATAAAATGGGGGCCTTACTGAACGGCTTCATAAATTAAAACATCAAAACTTAATGAAATTCGCTTTATCCATACTTTGCTTTATCACGTTGCTGTCGCCCGCATTTTCGCAAACTCCTGAAGGGGTAGACCAGTTAATAGCTGCGGAAAATTATTTTAACTTAAAAGTCGAGGAAAAAGGCCTCAAGAAAGCCTTCTTGACAGTGTCTGACGACTACACCATTGCATTCAGACCAGGACCGGTTCCTGCGAAGAAATTTTACAAGGAACAGCCAGACAGTATTGGCTATCTAAAATTGCAGCCTGTACTGGCGAAAATATCCAAGAGTGATGACTGGGGCTTCACCGCAGGACCCTATGTTTTTAAGCAGAGCCCGTCAGCATCTCAGTCCTTTTATGGCACCTACCTTTCTGTATGGAAGAAGAATAAGCGGGGAATCTGGCGACTGGCTATGGACGCAGGAGTTGCGCATAAGAAGCCAACAAAGAAGCTCAAGAACTCTTTCATGACACCAACTGATAAAGACTATATACACCAGAAGTCAGATAAGCGCCTGCAGCAAAGGGAAGACATTGTACTTAGCTCTGACAAGCTGATGTCCACTATTATGAAAGCAGACAACCGCATAGCGCAGACTGAGTTCTTAACAGACGACAGCTGGCTGCTATTCCCGGGGTATGAGCCAATGACAGATAAGAAAACGATTATGGCATTCTGGAAGACAAAGGGGTATAAAGCTCTTACCTACCCGGTTAAGGCTGACAGATCTCTAAGCGGCGAGATTGCCTACACATATGGCAATGCGACAATACTTGCAAAGAAATATAACTACATCCGTGTTTGGGAGGTTCAGCCTTCTCATAAGTGGAATGTCGTTGCAGAGGTGTTTACGGAAGAACTTCCGTAAGATAAGCACAAGTAACTGCGAATAAAAAAGTCCTGCAGCGTACTGCAGGACTACACAACACCAAATCCCGGGGATCAAAGGCGGGCAACCTTCGATTAGCCCCGGAAAGCCTTTAAATAGATAGCCTGAATATCGGCTACAGTAACGTCTCTCGGGTTGCCGCCTGTACATACATCGGCAAATGCCTGAACGGAAAGTCTTTCGACATCAGCAGGATTAAAGGATGTATCTTTTAGCAATGGGATATTCAGCTTAACTGCCATCTCTTTCAGCGCCTCTATAGCCTCGTTCTTAGCCTCAGTAACTGTAAGGCCTTCAACGTTTCTTCCCAGCGCCTGGGCAATATTCTTAAATTTCTCTTCGCAAACTACCGAATTAAATTCTTCCACGTAAGGAAGCAAAAGTGCATTGGCTACTCCATGGGGAAGGTCATACTCTGAGCCAAGCTGATGGGCCATGGAGTGGACGATTCCCAGACCGGCATTTGAGAAAGACAATCCGGCGATATAGGAGGCCCATGCCATTTTGGAGCGGGCTTCAAGATTCTTCCCATCTTTAACCGCGTCTTCGAGGCTCTCACCGATAAGACGGATAGCTTCGAGCGAAAGTGTGTCTGAGAGCCGGAATGCGCCCTTTGTTATATAAGATTCGATAGCATGCGTGAGCGCATCCATACCTGTAGCAGCGGTGAGGCCTGCCGGCTTATCTATCATTAGCTCAGGATCGTTAACAGCTACACTTGCCAGAGAGTTAGGATCAACTATGACCATTTTGATCTTCCTCTCCTCATCGGTTATGACATAGTTAATAGTGACCTCTGATGCCGTGCCTGCTGTAGTGTTTACTGCCAGGATAGGTACCGATTTCTTTTGCGATTTACCAATTCCTTCATAATCGGGAACTTTTCCTCCATTCGTCTGCAGGATTCCGATAGCCTTGGCTGCATCCTGAGGGGATCCTCCACCTATGGATAATATCCCGTCACAGCCGGATGATTTGTACAAATCGAGTCCGCTATAAACGTTCTGTGTAGTTGGATTGGGTTTAACATCATCAAAAACCACATAGTTGATGTTATCAGCGTCCAGCACATCTGTCACCTTCTTCACTACGCCAATAGACTGTAACATCTTATCTGTTACTACCAGCAGCTTTTTAAGTTCTAGTTTTTTTATTTCGATTGCAATCTCTTTGACTGCTCCGGGGCCTATAAGGTTAATGGCCGGAAAATAAATTCTTCTGAAGGGTTCCATACAATACCGAATGATTAGATATGTGTTCATACAAATCTACTTGTAACTCCGGTCTGCAAAAATGATGGCTGTTACTTAAAGGAATGACATGTTGCATGCATGTCCTGGCACCGTTAGGTTAATAAAGGCTCCTGATGATATCATCGGCACTCAGGCCTTCGGCTTCCGCCTTGTAATTACGAACGATTCTGTGCCTTAAGATTTGCATCGCAACTGCCTGCACATCTTCAATATCGGGAGAGTATTTGCCGCTGATGGCTGCATGACACTTGGCTCCCAGAACCAGATACTGGGAGGCGCGTGGTCCTGCTCCCCAATTAAGATACTTATTTACCTCAGGTGTTGCGAGTTCAGTACCGGGTCTGGTCTTCGCCGACAAAGAGACTGCATATTCGAGAACATGATCGGTAATCGGTATGTTCCGGATGAGCCGTTGGAAATACAATATCTGTTCGGCAGTAAGAACCTTGTGTAGCTCGGGTCTGGTATTAGTTGTTGTGCTTTTTACGACTTCGATCTCGTCCCTGAAGGATGGATACGACAGCGTGACGTTAAACATAAAGCGGTCGAGCTGCGCTTCTGGCAGGGGATATGTTCCTTCTTGTTCAATGGGATTCTGGGTTGCGAGAACAAAGAAAGGATTCGGCAGCGGATAGCTCTTGCCTCCTACTGTGATGATCTTTTCCTGCATGGCCTCGAGCAGCGCCGCCTGAGTCTTTGGTGGTGTACGGTTGATCTCGTCAGCCAGAATGATGTTAGAAAATACCGGCCCTTTCAAGAACTTAAAGGACCGGTCTTCCCCCAGAATCTCAGACCCGACGATGTCAGATGGCATCAGATCGGGTGTAAATTGTACTCTATTGTAGCTGAGGTCGAGAACTTGCGCTATAGTGTTGACGAGTAAGGTCTTTGCTAGTCCGGGCACACCAATAAGCAGGCAGTGTCCGTTACTTAGTATAGAGATGAGTACCGCTTTCACGACCTCATCCTGTCCGATAATAACGGTAGAGATCTCTTTGTTTACCTTTTTGTAAGATAAACATAAAGCATCTAGACCTTCTACATCTGACGTATAGTTCATTAGTTTACCTGCGCTGTTTCATTGGGTAGCCACATCTTGAGGCTCTCACATGTTTGGAACTCAGGGTCTATCTTGATATAGGTAGACAATCTGCGTTTCTCGAACCAGCTGCTTACTTCGCGCTGAATCTTGTCTTCAAAAGCGATTTCCTTGATCTTCGGGAAATCCTGATCCAGGTTTGCTCTGTGAGGGTCAGTCTTGGATTTAAGATATACAAAGCGGTATCCTTTTTTGCCGTCGCGTGCAGTGAACTCGTAAGGTTTGGAGTAAGTTCCGACCTTCATTGTGTCGATAGCAAAGAAAACCGAAGGGTCAAGCTTGTCAGTCGGAATAAAAGTAGTCCTTGAAGAAACGTTCTCTGCGTTCAGCATCATTCCGCCGTTATACTTTGTATCGTTATTATCTGAATACATGGAAGCCGCAGCTGAAAACGGAAGTTTCTTGTTCACCACGTTTTCGTAGATGCTGTCGATCGCAACTTTGGTGCGCACCATACTTTCTTGCGGGGCTTCCATTTTGATGAGGATGTGACGTGCGCGAACTTGCTCGCCGCGGCGTTCCATTACCTGCAGGAAGTGAAATCCGAAGTCTGTTTCGAATACCGGGGAAAGCTCATTTGCTTTAAGCTTGAAAGCCAGGGCAGTAAATTCCTTTACCATCGCGGTCCTGTCAAAGAACCCCAGATCTCCTCCTTCAGGTGCTGAACCGGGATCCTGTGAGTAGAGTCTGGCCAGAGTGGCGAAGTCTTCTCCTCCCTTGATCCGAAGGCGTAATGCTTCGGCCTTATCTTTGAAGCTTTCTTTTTCTGCCTTAGTCAGCTTAGGGTAAACGACGATCTCTCCTACCTCAACTTCGGTTGGGTATTCAGGCAGACTATCTTTAGGGATAGACTCGAAGAATCGTTTAACCTCTAATGGTGTAATACCTATATTTTCTGTGATCTTGGAGTGCATACGGTTAGCAACCAGCTGCTCCTTAACATCCGGGCGGATCTCGTCTTTATATTGCAGCACAGAGCGATTCAAAAACTGCTCCAGACGCTCTTGTCCCCCGGCTCTTTGGACAAAAGCACGCATACGCCTGTCTACTTCATTCGTCACCTCGTCGTCTGTCACGGTCACTGAGTCAATAACAGCCTGCTGAGAAAGGAGCTTCTGTGTTAGCATCTGCTGTAACACGCCACACTTCACTTCCGCATTTTGGGGGTTACCCTGCAGAATATAGTTGGCATATTCACGCTCAATATCTGACTGTAAAATGATGTTATCGCCAACGACAGCTGCTATTTTATTAACTGTAATGTTTTGCGCGAAAGTGAGATTGATAGATGTTAACAGAAAAAAAAGTATCCCTACGGTTTGTTTCATTATGTTTATGTACGTTATAGCATCCCGGACTCATGAGTCCGTAATAACAGATATGCAGTGTATTCCAAATGGTAATCGTGCAAAACTAATGATATAATCTTTGATTTGCTGAAGAAAATATTTGATTTACACCTTCATAAAGGTAAACTTAATTTCTGCTACCGGGCAGGCGGCATGGCTGATTTAACTATTTTTAACAAAGGATTAGTACTTTTGGCTAATGAGTGAAATGAAAGCATCCGATCCTGCAGCGCTTCAGTACCTGATGACAGAAGATATCTACCTGATCAGCGAGGAAGAGTTAGCTAAAACCTCTGTGGACAGTCCGGAAAGCAGCCCTGCATTTAACTATCTGGGAGAAAACAATAAGTTCATGCTTTTATTGATACAGGAGGACAGCCATCCTAACCTTCGCTCCAACGAACTTGAGGCGCTGGCGAACATTCTTGGTGCAAAGAGAATGAGCATTAAAGATGTAGCCATCGTTAACCAACGCAAGTATAGCGCTTCCTCCTGGAAAGAGTTCAAGGCTTATTTTGCCTGTAGCAGCATTGTACTCTTCGGGATCGATCCTCAGGAAGTTAAAATAAGACCTCTACCTAAGAACGCTATCACAGATTTCGAGGGGATGCAGGTACTGTTCACTTATAGCTTCGCGGAAATGCTGGATAGTGTCGATAAGAAGAGAGAATTCTGGAATCAAATGAAAAAACTTTAATGAGAACGTTAGTATTCGCAACAAATAACAAGCATAAGCTGGAAGAAGTACAAGCGCTGATTGGCGATAAATTTCAATTAAAAACGCTTGAAGAAATAGGCTGTCTGGATGATATCCCGGAAACTGGAGATACCTTCAGAGATAACGCTTCTCAGAAAAGTCGGTATATATGGGACCGTTTCAAGATCGATTGCTTCTCTGACGATTCAGGTCTGGAGGTCGACGCTCTGAATGGTGAGCCTGGGGTCTATTCTGCGCGCTATTCCGGCTCGCAGGATTCAGAGGATAACCTGCAGCTTGTAATGAGTAAAATGGAGGGAATAAGCAACCGTTCTGCAAGATTTAAGTGTGTCATTTCCATTATCCTTGAGGGGAAGGAACACTTGTTCGAAGGTTCCGTAGAGGGTGAAATTACAAATAGTCGCTCAGGATCTGCAGGTTTTGGTTACGACCCGATCTTTAAACCTCAGGGGTATGATGTTTCTTTTGCGGAGATGACTGCTGAAGAAAAGAACAGAATCAGCCACAGGGCACGGGCGGTAGAAAAACTGGTAGGGTTTCTGAACCAACAGTAAATTGAAATATCTTGCAAGTCCCGCCGGTTTCGGTCAGGACTTGCTCTTTGTGGTTTCTTTCTTTGCAGGCGGAGTTTTTGCAGGCGTCTGTTTGGAAGCTACCGGTGATTTTTGGGGTCGTAGCGTCGGAATAATTTCTTCTTTTGATTTCGGCCGGTCTTTCGGCTTCCATATAAATCCTTCGAGGATTTCCATATCCTTCGGTGCCTTTTCAATGGGGTAATATTTCCCTTCAGGTTTCCGAACCAGTACTACCCGCTTAAGCTTACTGTCAGCAAATTCCAGCTTCATCCTGCTACTCAGCGATCGGTTAAATCCGGTGTAGACGCTATCTTCGAGCGTATAATAGATACTTTCAGCATTGCCATCCACGAACATGCTTTCCAATTTGCTGTCCTTGAATAGCCCGGTCAGCACCTTCCCTTTTACCTGATTAAAGCGGCTGGAATCTCCCTCCGCACTTACGATAAGACCGTTATTCTGCAAAAGCATATTGTCTAACTTCTGATTTTTCATTTGCAGAAAAATCGTATCAGCAGTAAGCTGCGTTCCTTGTGTCCAGATGATCGGGTTGATATAGCACCTGATGATTGAATCCGCATAACTATAGAAAGCGGAATCTGAACGAGACTGGAGATCTGATTTGAAGATCTTTACTTTGTGGTAAGCATTAATAATCCTTGTCTTGACAGTATCCTGCGGATTGAAGGCTGCTTTCCTGGATGCGGAATCAGCACCGGTGCCCTGCGATAAGCTTCCCCGGTTTCCAGCTACTTTTTTTGACAGGGTATCTGTTCTACGGGATATACTATCGGTTGCCAGCAGTGGTTCTGTTGTTTCCGATGTTTTCGTGCTATCAGTAACAGCGGGGGTAACACCTGCCGGTTGCGGACTATCTTCGAGTGGTTTTTCAGCCTTCGACGCTTCTTCCTGCTCTTTTTTCCTTTTCCTTTCCCGTTTGGAGAGCTTTACTTCAGGTTCCTGCTTTGGTGGTGCAGGAGGCGCTAATCTTTTAGGAATTGCTATTCCGCCGTCTTCAGCAACCGTGCCCTCCGGATCTTCTTCGATCTCCTCATCCGATTTAAGCTCTTCCGGATTTGCGGGCACCAGATCCTTCTTGTAAATCATCTTAGTCATCAGGGTATCCGCAGTCATATAGATGGAATCTACAGAAGCGGAATCTTTCTCGACTTCCATAACGACGTAGGCATTCCGTGTGACGAGTGCGCTTTCATCAGCTCGCCTGTAAATTCCCTGATTACCTTTCAGTATAACCTTTTGGACGGTGTCGAGAAACGTAATATTATTGATAGCCTTGCCCATCCCCGCTTTGCCATCATAAAACAGACTGTCACCCTTAAGAGATTTAGAACCCTCGGTATACAGGTTCTTTTTACCGAACCATGCCTGATCAGTCACGGTATTATACCGTCCGTTCTCTGTGTATAGCCGGGAAGCTTTATTGGCGTTTTTTCCATTAATGGTAGTAGGCCCGTAAAAGTAAGCGATCTTCGAGTTAGTGTTGTACTTCAGCGTGTCGGTATTTATAAGCGCATCGGGAGTATTTACAACTACATCAAATCGGAAATAAGCATCATTTGTAGATGCAAAGTAATAGCCATTCTTACTCGTAAGAATATCTTTCCCATTCTCTATCTTACCGCCACCTATATAGGTACCAATTTTATTCGCCATCTTGTACGTCAGGTGGTTTGTCGTCAGGATCGACGTCTTATCAACCATCCGGACGTTGTTTGTCAGGATCGCGGTCCTCGTGTTGCCATCATAGTTCAACAGATCAGAATAGATTACGGTTCCGTCTGGCTGGGTAATAACCACATGTCCAAACGCATCGAAAGCATTCCCGGCCTGATTGTAATCGGAACTGTCGGCCCTAAGGGTAGAGCCCTCTTGAACAAACACCGGATTTATGACTCTGAAAAATTGGACCCCGTTTCTTTCAACTCCTTTAATTTCGGTAGAACTGGTTAACTGGACCTGGCTTCTTTTTTGTGCTGACACATGACAAACACTTAAAAGAGCGATAAAAAGAAAAATCAGTTTTCTCACAGTACAAAATTAGTTTTTTTTAAGCATGTAATTTGTATGTATGTCGTCAGCATTATTTACAGTTTATTTAAATAGTTTTGACCATGCTTCCAACAGGTAGGTTTCTTTCATACATCTCGCAAAACAATTTGTTCGGTCCTGCCGACCGGCTGTTACTTGGCGTTAGTGGAGGAAAGGACTCTGTACTCATGGCACACCTCCTTTACGCTTCGGGGTATCAGTTTGGTATAGCACACTGTAATTTTTCCCTTCGGGATGAAGAATCTGACGGAGATGAGGCTTTCACCAGGGAGCTAGCCTCGCAGCTCAACGCGGCTTTCCATTCAATAAGATTTGATACTACTGGATATGCGGCATCAAATCAGATCTCGATACAGATGGCAGCTAGAGAGCTACGCTACGACTGGTTTGAGCAAATCAGACAAGAGCATGACTATCACTATATCGCTGTTGCTCAGCATAAAAGTGATGCTACCGAAACTATGCTGCTCAACCTGATAAGAGGAACCGGCATTTCAGGTCTTCATGGGATACTGCCAAAAAGGGGCAGAATCATCAGGGCCCTCCTTTTTTTGACTTCAGAGGAAATTGATGCTATTGTATCAGACAACAGCATTACCTACCGCGAGGACAGCTCAAACGCTTCTGTCAAGTACGCCCGAAATAAGATCCGCCACGAGGTGATTCCTAAGATGAAGCAACTCAATAAAGACCTCGATTATACTTTTGAGGAAAACAGCCGGCGCTTCCTGCAGCTCGAGATGTTTTTAAATCAGGAAATCGAGAAGTTGCGAAACAGGCTTTTTCATCACACGAACGAGGATACTATTGAAATGGACGTAGATCTGATGGCAGACTTAAATCCACGGGACTTTTTACTTTATGAACTCTTTAAGCCCTATCATTTCAGTGAAACTACCTTACAGGATCTGGTGAGTGTATGGAAAAATCAGTCGGGCAAGACTTTTGAATCAAAGAGTCATATTTTACTACTGGACAGAAATATCCTGATTTTAAAGAAACGTTCAATCTCCGAATGTCTTGAAATCATCATATCAAAGGAAATGAGATCTTTTGAATGGAACGGCAAGCAGTATAAAATCAGCAGCGTTACACGGGAAGAACTAAGTTTTTCAGGCAACAGTAAAATTGCATATTTAGACGCTGACTTGTTACAATTCCCCCTTAATTTGCGTCTATGGAATATAGGTGACTACTTTTACCCTCTGGGAATGACAGGGAAGAAAAAGATAAGCGATTTCTTTATCGGCCAGAAGCTAAACCGCTTCGGAAAAGCCAATATCGGAATACTGGAAAACGGCAATGGTGATATCTTATGGGTAGTCGGTTACAGATCTGACAACCGGTACAGGGTAACCAGTGACACACAAAATATTTTCATTATAGAAACATCCGAATAACATGACAGATCAAGTAACCTTTACAGAAAAACAGTATCTGGGCAGGGACTATAACCGAATCAGCGTTCGGCTTACGATGGCTCTGTTCTGTTTTGGTGCCTATTATCTGAGCTCAAACAAGGAAAGAACTGCTGAAGTGCTCGTCCTCGTTGGCATCGGCATTCTGATTGGTTCTGTTGTCATGCTGTTTATGGTGCATTATCGCACCACAGTGAGAAACAAGAGTGTAATTATTGATGGGCTCTGGACGACCCGGCTGGTAAAGATTGACCTGAATAGTATCGTAAAAGTTGAACGCACCAAATACAGCTCCTATCTCATAAATAACCCGGTATATAATTTACATACCAATGGAAAGATAAAATTTTATGCCGGAGGAAAAGAGGCTTTGACCTTGACAGACCGGGACGGCCTGGAATACGTTATCGGAACACAGTGCCCGGAAGAGTTTGAATCGGCTTTAAATAAAGAAATGAACAATAGTTAGCAGGATCTGCCGGACAAGAACCAGCAGATCCTTGCTGTATACTACATCTTCAGGCCGATTTCTCTCAAACGCTCGTCGAGATATTCACCTGCAGTCATATCGCTATAAGCTTTCGGATTATCTTCGCTAATACAGATATCCAGGCAAGTCAGATCCATATCCAACTTTGGATGCAGAAAGAATGGAACAGAGTATCTTGACGATTTCATTAGCTCCCTTGGCGGATTTACGACACGGTGAGTAGTAGACTTAAGTTTATTATTTGTCAAACGCTGCAGCATATCTCCCACGTTAACGACAATATCTTCAACTTGTGCTTTTACCGGATACCAGGTTCCCGTACGGGTCAGTACCTCAAGACCATCAGCACTGGCGCCAATTAGTAAGGTAATCAGATTAATATCCTCATGAGCACCTGCCCGCACTGCGTCAGGGGCCAGAGCATCAGGATCCAGAATAGGGAAATAATGGATTCCTCGTAAGATGGAGTTACCATTATGCACCTTAGGCTCAAAATAATTCTCATCCAGACCCAAATAAACTGAGATAGCTTTCAGCAAGTGCCTCCCTGCAATTTCCAGTCGCTCGTAAACTTCACGCGTAACTTCATTGAAACGTGGCAGTTCTTCTACCAATACATTGTCCGGGTATTGTGCCTTTACCGGATCACCATCAGTAACAGTTTGCCCCCTCTGCCAGAACTCTTTCAGATCCGCTACCGGCGCGCCCTTCGCTTTTTCCTTTCCTTTACTGGTATACCCTCGCTGCCCCGCCAGCTCCGGCTTTTCATATTTGCTCTTCACATCCTCTGGAAGGTCGAAAAACTTCCTGACCTCCACATAGAGCTCATTCATCAGTTCCTGCGTCATCCCGTGATTTGCAATAGTGACAAATCCGGTTTCAGTAAAAGCCTTTCCTATGTCTTCTGAGAACTGCTTCTTCTGCTCAGCAGATCCGTTCACATAGTGGTTCAGGTCCAATCGTGGAATATTTATCTCAGCCATTTTCTGTTTGTTTTGTTGACGTTCAAAGATAAAGAAATTGACCGGCCAAACAGAGACACTAAGAGCGCCCTTCCGTCATATACGGATCAGGTTTTAGAAATATTTCTGATAGTGCGTCATTATTGTTATTTTTGATAATCATATCAACTCTATAGAGAATGCAAGGTTTCAGAACAGAACTAGAGAATCCGCTGGTACAGAAAGACATAATTGAACTTGAGAAAAAGATCAGACTGTTCAGAGACGGACAACTTCATGAAGAGAAGTTCCGCAGTCTGAGGTTAGCAAGGGGCGTTTACGGCCAGAGGCAGCCTGGTGTACAGATGATCAGAATTAAGCTTCCCTACGGAAGAATGACCATCCAGCAGTTGTACCGAATCTCCGATGTATCAGATAATTATGCTACCGGCAACTTACATATTACTACCAGACAGGACATCCAGCTCCATTACGTGAGCCTGGAACGTACTCCTGAATTATGGGCTGAGCTTGAAAAGGATTCAGTTACCGTAAGGGAAGCCTGTGGTAACACCGTGAGAAATGTTACCGGATCGGCAATGGCCGGAGTTGACCCCGACGAGCCATTTGACGTAACTCCTTACGCTCATGCTACTTTTGAATATTTCCTGCGCAACCCAATCTGTCAGGATATGGGGAGGAAGTTCAAAATGGCCTTTTCTTCTTCAGAGAAAGACTCCGCTTTTGCTTTCATGCATGATATCGGTTTCGTTCCAAAAGTAAGATTCGAAAACGGGGAAGAAGTAAGGGGCTTTAAGGTCGTACTTGGTGGTGGACTGGGTTCACAGCCTCATATCGCGGAAGATGTCACAGATTTCATGCACGAAGATCTGATCATTCCTTTTGCAGAGTCGGTCATCCGCATCTTTGATCGCTATGGAGAACGTGCAAAAAGGAACAAAGCACGCTTGAAGTACCTTATCCAGGACATCGGTAAAGAGGCCTTTCTTGAGCTTGCGGAAAACGAGCGTCTCGCCTTAAAGAACAAAACTTATAAAATCGACCGGCACATTGCTTTTACAGAGCCTGAAGGCAATATACTGCCAGTTCCTCAGATCAGCAATCCGGCTAAGTACGAACAATGGCTTAAAACTAACATCTTTGAGCAAAAGCAAGCAGGCTTTGTTGCCATTGGGATCCGTGTTCAGAACGGAGACATAAAGACACCTATTGCCAGAAAATTCGCTCAGCTCGTACGTGAAGCTGCAGGTGACGACATCCGTCTTACCAACTCACAGGGTATTATGTTACGCTTTGTGAAGACGGAAAACCTTCCCTACGTATTTGAAAAACTGAACGAACTCGGCCTGGCGGAACCTGGTTTTGAAAGCGTTATCGACATCACATCTTGCCCCGGCACTGATACTTGTAACCTTGGAATTTCGAATAGTACAGGCATCACCCGTGAGCTGGAAAGAGTTATCGCTGCTGAGTATCCGGAACTGATATACAATAAAGACATCACCATAAAAATCAGTGGTTGTATCAATGCTTGCGGACAGCACGCAATGGCTGCAATAGGATTCCATGGCTCCAGTATGAAAATTGGAAAAATGGTAGCCCCGGCCCTTCAGGTATTGCTTGGAGGCGGACCAACCGGTGATGGAGCCGGTGTTGCATCTGAAAAGATCGTGAAAGTACCGAGTAAACGCGGACCCCAGATTCTGCGTACGCTTCTTGATGACTATTTTGATAATCGCCTTGACGGGGAGTTGTACAACGCTTACTATACCCGCCAGGGAAAGATTTATTTCTACGACCTCCTGAACCCCATCGCTAAATCAGAAGACATTACTCCTGACGACTTTATCGACTGGGAACACACTGAAGCATACAAACCAGCTATCGGTATCGGCGAATGTGCCAGCGTCATGATTGACCTTGTTGCGACCTTACTTTTCGAAGCAGAAGAGCGCATCGAATGGTCAAGAGAGGCATTAGAAGCAGGTGATTACGCCGATTCTATTTATCACTCCTACACGGGGTTTGTAAATTCAGCAAAGGCTCTTTTGGTCTCCGAAGGATTAAAAACGAATACTCAGGCAGGAATTATTCGTGACTTCGATTCTACATTCGTCGAAACAAAGAAGGTTGCTCTTCCTACAAGTTTCCATGATCTGGTTTATCAGATGAATCAGCAGGAACCAAGTAAGGAATTCGCCACTTATTATTTCCAGCAATCTGAATTATTCAATCTGCAATTGAAGGACTACAGAAATCTGCAATTAGCATAAGATGACTGATGTACAGGCAACGAATCCGTTGTTTCCTATATTCGTAAAGCTACATAACCTCAACCTGCTCCTGGTGGGCGGAGGTTATGTAGCTCTCGAAAAACTTGGCGCCCTGCTGGCTAACAGTCCGCAGGCTAATATAAAGCTGGTGGCACCGGAGATTAGTTCCGATGTACTTAATATCCTCAAACTTCACAACATTCCTTACAAAGAACGCGCTTTTGAAGCCAGCGATCTCGATGGTATGGATCTTGCCATTGTTGCAATCAACGACAGCGAAATCAGTTCGCGCATTGCGTCTATCTGCAAAGAAAAAAAGGTACTAACTAATGTTGCAGACAAACCTGATCTCTGCGACTTTTACCTTGGCTCAATAGTACAAAAAGGCAATCTGAAGATAGCTATATCCACAAACGGCAAATCACCGACCATTGCGAAGCGTATTAAAGAAGTACTAAACGAAACCATTCCTGATGAAATGGACGATCTGCTGAATAATATGCAGCGCATCCGGAATGGACTGAAAGGCGACTTCAACGCTAAGGTAAAACGCCTGAATGATATAACCAGTGTTATGTCTGTTGAGAACAAAAAGAAGTCTGCGTTCAGAAAGTTCATCTATCTCCTATCCTTCATTATCGCAATCATCTTTCTTATACTTGCCGTCTACTACATCCTTTTGGCGGTTTCATAATATATATACAGCTTTCAGCGTTGCTAATATTTATATATTATCTTTGCTATTGACTTTATATACTATTTGCTTTGCTAACAAAGAAAACCAAATATGCAGTAAAAGCCCTGATGGCTTTAGCAAGAAATAAAGGGAACTCTCCGATGCTCATTTCGGCCATTGCGGCGAAAGAGCAGCTTCCCAAAAAATTCCTGGAAGCTATTTTGCTGGAGATGAAGCGAAACGGCATACTTGCCAGTAAGAAAGGCGCCGGTGGCGGATATTACCTGATGAAGAAAGCGGAAGAGATAAAGCTTGCTGCAATCATCCGGATTATAGACGGCCCAATTGCACTCCTGCCCTGCGTCAGTCTCAATTTCTACGAGCGATGTGAAGAGTGTACAAGCGAATTATATTGCGGCATACGCGACGTGATGAAAGATGTAAGGGACGCTACTCTGAAAATTCTCGGCGAAACCAGTCTTGCTGACATGATCGAGCGTGAAGACAAGATGAAAGCACTGCTTCTTGAAAATCAGGCCGAAAATGTTACGGGAGAAGATTTTAAGGGAAATCTTGGCGGTATTATAGAATAAAAAAGGGTTGTTCTCATGATGAGTGAGACAACCCTTTTTTAAAAAAAACCTAGCTTAAAACTACTCTATAAGTCAAATCACTTAACTTACTCTTTTCTACGGTACATTCTGCGGAAGGTTTCAAAAATATAAGCTTAAACGCTGTTTTTCACCCTGTTGTAAACAGCTAGGTCAGCGACCTGCGACGTATAACCATTAAGACAACCAGGCCACCAGCCACAATACAGCCTACCCAGGCTAACCAATCTCCGTAACGAACGTAGAATGTGAGGTCACTATTCAGATTAATATCCTGCTTTAATGCCGTCGGCACCCACCAGGAGGAAGCCTGAACCACATCGCCCCTTTGATTGATAAAAGCCGAAATACCTGTATTTGCAGATCGGGCCACCCACCGCCTTGTCTCAATGGCTCTTAAGCGGGCATAAGCAAGATGCTGATCTTTACCTGATGTATTTCCCCACCATGCGTCATTGGTGATGACGGCAATGAACTGAGCTCCCTCTCGAATATACTCGGCTACATAGCTACCCCAAATAGACTCATAGCAGATCACCGGAGCAACGCCCATACCACTTTGCGAAAAGAAAACAGATGGTTTATCTTGCTTACCGAAACCTCCCGATGAACCGCCAAAGGCAGCAAATACCGGCTTCATAAAACTCAATGCGGTTGCAAATGGAAGAGACTCAACTCCCGGTACCAGCTTCGACTTATGATAAAACTGCACTTTGGAGGAATTCTCTATGTTTACTGCAGCATTATAATAGTCGAGATATTTCCCAAAAGACTCATTATAAGCAGCAGTAGGTGTTTCTGCCTTGTCATATAAGTTGAAGCTCTCAATACCAGAGAGCACATTTCCATTTTTATACTTTGACAAGAAAGCCTGAACTTTAAGGAAGTTAAGATCACTGTGAATCCGATACTCTTCGGTCATTCTGGAGATGGCCGTTTCCGGCCAGATGAAGTACTCTGTATTGGTCTGACCTACTGAGTCAGAAAGGCGTATCAGGTCATCAACCTGTTTTTCGGGCGACTCGCTCCACTTATCATAAGGGTCGATGTTCGGCTGTACCACTACAACGTTGGCGGGATTAGGAGCTTCAACATAACGGGTATACATCATAACCGAACCAGTGATCGGAATGGCTACCCAAAGTGACAAAGTAAGAGCTAGTCTTTTCTTTAGTTGATAGCCAAGAGCCGCAGAGTCATCCTGTTCACTTAACTCAAAAGCAAGGATATTCGCAACCAGAATCCAAAGGGTTCCCCCATAAACACCGGTGAACTCATACCATTGCACTAACCGCGGCGTCTCGGCGAAGCCGTTACCCAGGTTCATCCAGGGAAACTGCAGATCCCAGCTCTGATGCAGATATTCATAAGCAATCCAGAAGCTGATAAGACCGAGATAGCTCACAAGCTTACCAGAGGTCCTTCGTAGCTGAAAATATAGCCAGAACGCCAGAGTCATTAGTATTGCGGCCAGACCGAACGGAATAAGAGAAATTAAAGATGCAACCCAGACATCGAGCACAGCATTTAACGAATTAAACACCCAATAAATACAGGAGGTATTCCAGATCAGGAAAGTCAGGCCCGACAGCAAGAACACCTTTCTTCCCTTTCGCGGAAGATCAGATTGAATCACACTTTCAACGGCCCTAAGCAGAGGCACTAATGCCACTAACAATATAGGTGCAGTAAACGACATGGGTGGCCAGGCAAGCCATAATAGAAATGCACTTATAACGGCCAGGAAATAATTTCTTTTCACTTAGAACTGAGATAATATATCAGATTTTTTCGCTTCATACTCTTCCTGAGAGATCAGCTGCTTTTCAAAAAGAACCTTCAGCTTCTTCAACTTCATGGTTATCTCGTCTTCAAACACCTCCACAGGTTCAGGGGCGACGACAACCGGTTCCGCAACAACAAGCTGAGCCACTTCAGCCTGGCCCGCAGCCTCTTTTTCAATCTGCTCCCTTCTTTGCTGCTGCTCTTTAAGATACTGCTCTTGTTTTAATTCAGCTTTCAATCTGTCTATCTGCTGATTGGAAAACTGATAGAGCTTTCTTGCCTGAACTTTGGGAATGTAATCAACAGTAAAGTTCTCCCCGCTCAGAGGAACAGCAGTGAAGCGCGCACCAAAGAATTCTTCTTTGAAAGAAACCTCTTTGATGTCCTTCCATGAATAAATCTCAAAATTAGTAGTCAAACCCAGGTTACCGGGAATACAGAAAAACAAACGCCTGCTGGTTACCGCTACGGTATCAGGTACCAGAGTAACGGCAGGTTTTTTCTGCACTGCGAGATATAAAACCTCTTCCCCAGGGGTAAGCATATCATTCAGCTTAACAAGGATCTTTTCAACAGCCTTGGGATCCTGTTCATCTATTAAAAACTTCTCAAAGTTCATTCTCTTTTTTATTAACGTTTTTCTTTCCTTCTTTCCCTCCTATTATAACCACAAACTCACCCTTTAAAGTATGCGATTCGTAATAAGACTTGACTTCTGACAAACTACCCCTAACCGTTTCTTCAAACATTTTCGTGAGCTCCCTCGAAACCGAAGCAGGACGATCGTCTCCGAAAACCGTGATAAATTCATCTAAAGATTTAAGCAACCGATGTGGCGATTCATAGATGATCATCGTCCGTGGCTCTTCAGCAAGCTCCTTTAGACGAGTCTGACGTCCCTTTTTTACAGGCAAAAACCCTTCAAACGTAAATCGGTCAGTCGGCAAACCCGAATTGACAAGCGCCGGCACAAAAGCGGTTGCTCCTGGAAGACACTCAATTTCGATGTCATTCTTAAGCACCTCCCGAACCAGGTAAAAACCTGGATCCGAAACCGCGGGGGTTCCAGCATCCGATATTAATGCAATATTTTGCCCTTCCTGCAAGAACCTTACAATCTCCGAACTGGCCTTATGCTCATTATGTTGATGATGTGCGTAAACCTTTTTATCTATTCCAAAGTGTTTAAGAAGCGGCGCACTGGTACGTGTGTCTTCCGCAAGAATGAGGTCCACCTCCTTCAAAACCCGGATCGCCCTAAGCGTTATATCCTCCAGATTTCCAATGGGAGTGGGTACGAGATAGAGTTTCCCTGTCATATTCAAAAAAAATGCAAAAACTTCCTGCAAACAGTCAACTGATCATATCTTTGACAAAAATTTACAACGATGCTGCAAGTTAGTTATATCCGCGAGAACAGAGAGAAGGTTTTGGAACGATTGTCTGTTAAAAATTTCAAACAGCCTGAATTAGTTGACACTATCATTTCACTTGATGAAGAACGTCGTCAGACTCAAACCTCGTTAGACTCGATCTCCGCGGAAGCAAACGCTATGGCTAAGCAGATCGGTGAGCTGATGCGCGGTGGTCAGAAAGACCAGGCTGAAGAAATTAAAGGAAAAACAGCCGGACTAAAAGAACAGATTAAGCTATTGGGAGATAAATTAACCCATGCTGAAGAAGAGCTTCAGAAAAATCTGGTACTACTTCCTAACCTGCCACATACCAGTGTCGCCAACGGCTCAACTCCTGAAGATAACGAGAATATCTTTGAATTCGGAGATAAGCCTGAGCTTCCTTCAAACGCGCTTCCGCATTGGGAACTCGCAACAAAATACGATATAATCGACTTTGAGCTGGGTAATAAGATCGCCGGAGCGGGCTTCCCTGTCTACAAAGGCAAAGGCGCTAAGCTGCAACGCGCACTGATCAACTTTTTTCTGGATCATGCTGAAGAGGCAGGCTACCGCGAAGTGCAACCTCCTATCGTGGTTAACGAAGCTTCAGGGTTTGGCACCGGACAGCTGCCTGATAAGGAAGGCCAGATGTACCACGTAGGTCTTGATAACCTATATCTGATACCAACCGCCGAGGTTCCGGTTACCAATCTATACCGCGATGTTATTGTCAAAGAAGACGAACTCCCTATCAAGAACTGCGCATATACCCCATGCTTTCGCCGGGAGGCAGGATCTTATGGCGCACATGTCAGAGGACTTAACCGCCTTCACCAGTTTGATAAGGTAGAGATAGTACAGATAACGCACCCCGAGAGATCTTATGAGACTATCGAACTGATGAGCGCACACGTCCAGTCACTACTGCAAAAGCTTGGACTTCCCTACCGTGTTCTTCGCCTTTGCGGAGGTGATATGAGCTTTGCATCGGCCTTAACATACGACATGGAAGTTTGGAGTGCTGCACAGGAACGCTGGCTGGAAGTTTCATCTGTATCTAACTTTGAAACCTTCCAGAGCAACAGGCTTAAATTACGTTTCAAAGGAAAAGAAGGCAAAGCCCAACTCGCTCATACCTTAAATGGAAGTGCCCTGGCTTTGCCACGTATTGTAGCCTCTCTTTTAGAAAATAATCAAACAGAAAAAGGCATTAAAATCCCAGAGGCGCTTGTTCCTTATACGCGCTTCGAGTGGATCGACTAGTAACGATCTGTCAAAATCAAAAAAAGGGGACTATCAGTCTTGTTTCTACAACTTGCACTGATAGTCCCTTTTTTTGTACCCTTCAAAAGCCGAAGGCACTGCCGTCTTTTTTCAGCTGATCAATTGCCAAAATACAACACATAAAAAGCCGCTCGTCATCTATAAACAGTATAAAATCCGGGAAATATTTTTGAAAAAACTTTAAATTAAATTCTCACTTACAAGCCGCCATTTTTGAAAGTTTAATCGCAGCCCGGTTTGTCGTTTCCTATAAATACCTGAAATGGAACTATAGCTTCGTGAAAAAAAATCAGGGCAAAAAATAAGCTCCTGATGGGCAGGAGCTCAAACTAACCAATTATAAACCTAAATCTTAAAAGAAATCTTTAAAAAGAATTTTTCTAAAACTTTATGTGTCAAAGATACATTTAAATCTTACCCAGCACAAGTATTTTCACATTTTTTAACATTTAAGCAATTAAAAAAATCCATCACCTATTGATAATCAACGACTTTCAAAAAACAAGTATCGCCGTTTTTACAAAAGCAATTTTTTATCGAAACATTACTCAACGAATTTGGTTATAATCCTCTAAAGAAATCGTGTTACGCGACTTTAACTAAGGGAACTGGAATGTCTAAACGGATACTAATATTTGACGACGATACTGATATACTGTCAATTTGCACTTACATACTTCAGGAGCTTGGCTGGGACGTTAAAACGTCTCCACATTGCAACGACATTGTAAACACGGTAAGGGCATTCAATCCTAATGTGATACTAATGGATAACTGGATTCCCGATTCAGGAGGCGTCGTAGCAACTCAGGCGATCAAAGCAGAGACCGACCTGAAAAATATCCCCGTCGTCTACTTCTCCGCAAACAACGACATCCAGTCACTCGCCAACAAGGCAGGTGCAGATACTTACCTCGAGAAACCCTTCGACCTTAATGAACTCGAAAACGTCATCGAGCGGGTAGCCGGATTTAAGGACTAAGAACTTCTTCTATTATCTTGTGAGAACGTACTTCCGAGAAGTTGTCGACATGGAGCCTGTAATAATCAAGAATTCTGGCCAATAACTCGCGCCTTTCTGTATTATTTATCTGCAGAACATGTAATGCATCGATTCTGGCGTCCAGTATCTCAGTAAATTTTTTTGTCAGGCTGCCATGCAGGAAATGTACATGTCCCGGCGGCACGTTCGTAAAAACGCCGTTCCTCAGATCAAAATACGCAGACATCCGTTCATTGGTCCTTTCCGGATAAAAACCCAGATACCTGCTAAGATGAAGCAGAAACCAGAGATGAAAGTTATTAAGCCCGGTTTCCATCCGATCAAGTAGCGCTATGCTATGAAACATAAATTCAAACAAAGGCAGATCATCATGGTGCTGCTTCACAACCTTGTAGAGCACCTCATTTAAAAAGAGCGCTAAACTGCTCTTTGTGAGATCGTAAGGCAGAGATTCAAAAAGCGGCAGATTGCGAAGCTCTGATATACGCTGAATTCCTCCATTCAACTTATGATAAACCACCATGTCCAGTAAATGCAAAGGTTGAATCATGTTCATACGGATCTTTGCGCGGGGTTTTCGCGCGCCGTTCACCAGATATGACTGTAAACCAAACTTTTCCGTAAAAACCTGAACGACAACACTGCTTTCAGAATAGTCAGTGGTCTTAAAGACTATTCCCCTTGTCTTATGCAACATATTCAGCTAGTTGAGGCCAACTAAGCCATTTAAGCCTATACATTTTAAGGATGCGTTTGCACACTGGTCGAATTGCCACTTTCATTCAAGTCATTTTCTCTCTGTTCCTTCTTTTCCGCTTCGACCGCACGCTCTTCAATGATGCCCTTATATTCGACCTTACGCACAAATGAATAGAAGATAGACACGAAACCAATACCAAACAGCAATGTTCCCAGAATCATAGCCCATCCATAGTCTTCAAACGCATTCCGTTTGATTGAGTACCCCAGAAGGTTCAGGCCGACTCCAACCGCTACCAGAATCAAACCCCGTTTCATAAACTTATTCATAATCAAAACTACGCAAAGCACGTGCCACAAGCAAACTCCTCCAGTCTATTATGGATCACTTACGTCAGCACGCCCAAAAAGCACTCACTGCTAACCCCTTAATACCGGTTTTTCCGGCTTAATTTAATTATTGCCCCGTATTTTCTTAACTTTGCACCTCAAAATTTGGGTTAAAGCGCTGATGTACAAAGAATATAAACAACTAAATTTATCTGCTACAGGAAAAGACATACTCGAATACTGGAAAAACAATAAGATTTTCGAGAAGAGTATTTCAAACAGACCGGCTTCCAAACCATATACGTTCTACGAAGGGCCTCCCTCTGCCAATGGCATGCCAGGGATCCATCACGTAATGGGACGCAGCATTAAAGACATTTTCTGCCGGTATAAAACGCTCAAGGGGTTCCGCGTGGAACGCAAAGGCGGATGGGACACTCACGGTCTCCCAATTGAGCTTGCTGTCGAAAAGACCCTTGGAATCACCAAAGAAGATATAGGAAAAAAAATCACTGTAGAAGAGTACAATGCTGCCTGCCGCAGTGAGGTAATGCGCTATACGGACGTATGGAACGACCTGACCGAAAAGATGGGCTACTGGGTTGACCTCGATACTCCTTACATCACTTACGAAAACAATTACATAGAGTCTCTCTGGTGGATCTTAAAAGAGCTATACAACAAGAAACTACTTTATAAGGGATATACTGTTCAGCCTTTTTCTCCCGCTGCAGGAACCGGACTTAGCTCCCATGAGCTAAACATGCCCGGCACCTACCGTAATGTGAAGGATACGTCTATCGTTGCAGAGTTCCGCCTAAGGAAAGACCAGGTGCATCCGTTAACGTCTATCCTCTTCCAGAACGAAGCCGAAGACACCGTGATGCTGGCCTGGACAACTACTCCATGGACATTGCCATCAAACTGTGCGCTGGCAGTAGGCAAGAATATCACTTACGTGAAGATAAGAACGTTCAACCAGTACACCTTCGCTCCTGTAAGTGTGATCCTTGCAAAAGACCTCGTTTCCAAACATTTCAAGGCAGAGGGTCAAAACGCTTCCTTCCAGGATTATAACGGAGGTGACAAACTTATTCCCTGGGAAATTGCCGGCGAGTTTAAAGGAGAAGACCTGATTGGTCTTCGCTATCACCAGCTCATGCCTTACGTAACGAGCGAAAAGCTGGAGAAAGAAGCCTTCCGCGTGATTCCTGCCGATTACGTAACCACTGAAGACGGAGCCGGTATTGTACACATAGCAGCAGTCTTTGGTGCGGATGACTTCCGTGTTGCAAGAGAAAACAATGTTCCTTCTGTCATGATCACCGACGAACGCGGTAACGAGTTCCCATTGGTCGACAGACAAGGTAAATTCGTTGATCAGGTAACAGACTTCGCCGGAAAATATGTAAAAGAAGAGTTTTATACCGATGAGATCAGAAACCAACCAGGTTTCAGACCTACCGACGTAATAATAGCAATACAGCTTAAAGAAGACAATAAAGCCTTCGACGTTAAGAAATACGAGCACAGCTATCCGCATTGCTGGAGAACTGATAAACCCGTATTATACTATCCACTCGACAGCTGGTTCATTAAAACAACCGCGGTTAAAGAACGGATGGTTGAGCTTAACAAAGAAATCAACTGGAAACCAGAAGCTACCGGAACAGGCAGGTTCGGCAACTGGTTGGAAAACCTGGTCGACTGGAACCTTTCCCGCTCCAGATATTGGGGAACTCCTCTTCCTATATGGCGCACCCAGGACGGAACAGAAGAAATTTGCATTGGCTCCGTTGAAGAACTGAAAACTAAAATCACCGAGGCATTACTGGCCGGTACCCTTACAGCGGAAGAAACAGAAAAGCTTTCCGTGCTGGAGAGTACGTATGCCAATGGCACTTTCGACCTGCACCGCCCGTATGTAGATGACATCATTTTGGTATCGCCTACCGGCCAGAAAATGTACAGGGAACCTGATCTTATCGACGTATGGTTCGATTCAGGCGCCATGCCATTCGCACAATGGCACTATCCTTTCGAAAACAAGGATCAATTCGAGAAAGCTTACCCGGCGGATTTTATCGCCGAAGGAGTAGATCAGACGCGTGGATGGTTCTTTACGCTACACGCCATCTCCGTCATGCTCAACGACTCTGTGTCGTTTAAAAACGTTGTATCAAACGGACTGGTACTCGACAAAAACGGCAATAAGATGTCGAAGCGTCTGGGTAACGCAGTAGATCCATTCGAAACGATAGAGAAATACAGTGCTGATGCCACACGCTGGTACATGATCAGCAATGCGTCTCCCTGGGATAACCTGAAGTTTAATGAAGAAGGTCTTGATGAAGTACGCCGTAAATTCTTCGGTACACTGTATAATACCTATGCATTCTTCGCCCTGTACGCCAACATCGACAAGTTTACGTATGCAGAAGCAGAGATCGCATCAGAATCCCGTCCGGAGATCGACAGATGGATCATTTCCAGATTAAATACCCTTGTAAAAGATGCAGACGGTTTCTATGGCGACTTCGAACCTACCCGTGCAGCACGCGCTATTCAGGAGTTCGTAGACGAGCACCTGAGCAACTGGTATGTGAGACTATGCCGCCGTCGTTTCTGGAAAGGCGACTATACCGAGGACAAAATTTCCGCATATCAAACACTTTACACCTGTCTGAACACTATCGCTAAACTGATGTCGCCTATCGCGCCGTTCTTTAGCGAAAGGCTGTTCCTCGACCTGAATACCATCACCGGAAAAGAGCAGTCAGAATCTATTCACCTGACAGACTTCCCTGCTTACAATGAAGCACTCGTAGATACAGGCCTTGAAGAACGCATGTCTCTGGCTCAGAACATCTCTTCCATGATCCTTTCCCTGAGAAAGAAAGTAGGTATAAATGTTCGTCAGCCATTAAACAGGATCCTTCTACCTGTACTCGACAGCCAGTTTCAGCAGAAGGTTGATCAGATAAAAGAGCTGATCCTTTCAGAGACAAACATCAAAACGATCGAGTATATCAGCGACACCGCCGGCATCATCAAGAAGAAGGTTAAACCGAACTTCAAGTCGCTGGGTCCTAAGGCAGGCAAGTCCATGAAGGATGTAGCAGCCTATATCAACTCCTGGACTCCTTCAGACCTTGCTTTGTTTGAAGAAAACGGCGTGGCTACTTTCTCAAAAGACGGTTTGAATGTAGACATCTACCCCGAAGATGCAGAAATCATCGCAGAAGACGTTCCGGGATGGCAAGTAACAAATCTCGGAAAACTAACAGTAGCATTAGATGTTACGATAACAACTGAATTGAAACAAGAAGGAATTTCAAGAGAGGTTATAAATAGGATTCAGAACCTGAGAAAAGAGCAGGGACTGGAAGTAACAGATAAAATACAGGTAGAGGCTGTTTGCCCTGCCATTGTATCTGAAGCGATAGTAAATAATTTATCCTATATTAAGGCCGAAATTCTCGCCGACTCTTTTGAAATAGTACCTGATCTGGCAAACGGCGACAAAGTGCAAATAGACGAACAGGAATTAACGATTTTTATTACAAAGGCATAAAGATGGAAAACAACCTAAAAACCCGCTACTCAGACTCCGAATTAAAGGAATTTAAAGACATCATATTAGAAAAGCTCCGCGTTGCAAAAGAAGAACTTGCATCTCTTACGCAGTCGTTGAGTAATCCTAACTTGAATGGCACCGATGATACTGCCGGAACGTACAAAACACTTGAAGACGGATCTGCGACGCTTGAAAAGGAGCAGATCAATCAGCTAGCAGCACGTCAGAAAAAGTTTATTGAAAACCTCGAAGCCGCTTTAGTACGTATCGAGAACAAAACGTATGGCGTTTGTCGTGAAACAGGCAAACTGATTCCTAAAGAACGCCTTCGTGCGGTACCTCATGCAACATTAAGCATGGAAGCAAAAATGAGACAGAATTAATGAAAGCTTATTTTAAGCCTTTTCTGGCTATCTTCTTAATCTTGCTAGCAGACCAGGTACTCAAGTTCTGGATTAAACTGAACATGAGCCTCGGACAGGAATTCCATATCCTGGGCGATTGGTTCATTATACACTTCACCGAAAACAATGGCATGGCTTTCGGTATGGAATTCGGTGGAGAGGCCGGAAAACTGGCTCTTACCCTCTTCCGGATAGTGGCGGTTTGCGCCATCGGATATGGTGTAGTTCATCTTGTAAAACACAAGTACCACAGAGGGCTGATACTCAATGTAGCCCTCATCTTTGCGGGTGCAATGGGAAATATCATCGATTCAACATTCTACGGAATGATCTTCAGCGAGAGCACCTATTTCCAACCTGCAAGACTCTTCCCTGTTGAAGGGGGCTATTCCAGTCTTTTCCATGGAAAGGTGGTTGATATGTTCTATTTCCCGATAATAGAGGGCACCATTCCACAATGGTCGCCTATCTGGTCAGGGGAGAACTTTATTTTCTTCAGACCGGTATTTAACATAGCCGATGCCGCCATCTCCATTGGCGTTATTGCCATACTTATCTTTCAGAAAGCCTATTTCAAAGAAGAAAAGCAAGAAAACATATATCCTCATAATGAGATAATTGAGGAATAATCCGCTGAGTTTTTAACTATAGCTTAATTAAAAGGGATGATCGTTTGTGGAATATGCAACAAACAATCATCCCTTTTATAAGTTAAACACACAAATACAAACACACATGAAGCAGTTTATCATCCTTGCTATATTTAGCATTTTCACTACCCAACTCTTTTCTCAAACTGTAGACACCCGGCGAAAAATTGAAGTGAGCGGCTCTTCCGAAATGGAAGTCACTCCCGATATCATCTATCTGAGCATCTCCCTGAAAGAATACTTCAGAGACAATAACAGCAAGAAGAAAGTGGAAATTAACACTATCGAAACACAGCTGTACAATGCCGTACAGGCAGCCGGTATCCCAAAAGAAAATCTGACTATCAACAATATTTCAGGATATAACTATCAGTGGGAGAAGAAAAAGAACCCGGACTTTCTGGTTGCTAAACAATACAGACTGAAAGTCACTAACCTGAATAGCTATAACAAGCTAATGGATGCGATTGACGCAAAAGCTGTTCAATATACCAACGTTGAGAGCTACGATTACTCGAAAATAGAGCCACTAAAAAAAGAGCTGAAAATCAAAGCCCTTAAGGCCGCAAAAGAGAAAGCAGAGTTTATGGCAGCAGCACTCAACAACAGAGTAGGCGAACCATTGGAAATACAGGAGATCAATAACGAGTCCTACCCACAACCTATTTACCGTACCAGCATGATGATGTCCAAGGCATCAGACGAAGCATCGTCTCCGGAGATAGACTTCAAGCAAATAAAATTAAACTACCAGATGCGGGTAGTATTTGAATTGGTAAAATAAAAATTCTTATAAACAAAAAAGCCTTTGATTAATCAGAGGCTTTTTTGTTTATAAGAATTAAGCATCGTCTCCAGATCGTTAAGATCAAAAGGTTTTGCAAGCCAGGCATCAGCACCGGCTTCTTCAGCTAACACCTTAATATTGTTATTAGCCGAAAAGTAAATCACCGGGATATTCTTATATCGTTCGTTGCTCTTCAGAAGCTGAGTTGCAACTATCCCACCCTTTTCCGGAATCCAGTTATCCATCAGGATAATATCCGGTCTGCATAACTCCACTGCCTCCAGCAAATCATTGCAATCGCGTCGCGTATGCACAACCCAACCGTTATCCTCCAACAGATATTTCAGAATATCCAGAATGTCTGCATCATCATCAAATATCAATATACGCTTCATTAGAGCTAAAAATACTACAAATATTGCTTCTCCGCATTAATTATTAATTTATTTAACGCGTTCAAACATTTGTTTACTGCGCTTCGACATTTACGGAATATCAAATCTAAAAGAGACCGAACAGCCAGTCTCCTAACTTGATGAGCAGATAGATCAGGACACCCAGAATTGCAAAAAGAAACAAGAAGACACCTATTATCAGGCCCCAGCCACTTCCCTGGTGTTTCCCCTCTTCATAGTGCTCCCTGAGAAGCCTGATGTTCCGGGCATTCGACTTGAAATAGAAGTCAAATATATTGCCAATCAAGGGAATTGCACCGATCACAGTATCTATGAGGATATTCAGAGCCATCAAGATAACAAGCTTGCGACTTACTCCGTGCTTCAGCATCGTGGCCAGAAGAACTAAGGACAGAAGGAATCCCGATACATCACCCAGGATGGGTACGAGGTTGAGAATCGGATCCAGACCGAACCTAAAGTTAGTTCCCGGAAACCTGAACTGGTTATCCAGGAGTTTTGCCAGGCGCTCAACCCAGACCAAGCGGTTATTTTGCTGTAATGGTTCCGATAGTTTCAATAGCTTACTCTTGTTTAATGGACTTCTTAAAGAACTTGTCCATAAACAACAACTGGAAATCAATAGAGTTTACCCAATAGTCCCAATTATGTACACCGGGACGTGTAATATAATCGTGCGGAATATTCCGCTCCATCAACTGCGCATGCAAATTCTCATTTACTTTATAAAAGAAGTCACCTGTTCCGCAATCAATAATCAGTGCTAAAGCATTTGGCGTAAGCAAATGCAGCATATTGGTTACGGTATTCTTTTCCCAGTTTTCCGGAGCCTTTGCATATGATCCCAGGCGTTGTGCCAGCTGCCAGTTCAGAGGAAAAGGACGGATATCTACGCCACCACTTAGACTTCCGGCTGCACCATATACATCCTGGTTCCGAAACGCAAGATAAAGCGCTCCATGGCCACCCATACTCAGGCCTGCAATGGCCCTTCCCGAACGTGACGGGATCGTCTTGTAGTTCTTATCCACCCATGATACCAGCTCTTTAGCCACATACGTCTCATACTTCCAGGCAGGATCCACGGGGCTATCAAGATACCAGCTTCCTATTCCTCCGTCAGGACAAACAATAATCATCCCATATTGATCAGCTGCATTGGCCAGCTGAGGAGCTTTTGTAGCCCAGTCCCTGTAATTACCGCCAAACCCATGGAGCAGGTAAAACACAGGATATGATTTCTTGTCTGAATATGAGTCTGGAGTAATGACGACCGCCTTAATCATTTTATTCATTGCGGCACTTCTTGTATTAACAGTATCTATTTTGCCCGCATAGATGAAACCCGCATATAAAAGTGCCGGTAGGAACAGTAAAAAGCGAAGATGGTTCATATCAATATTATCTGCTTAAAAGTATATATTTTACTTTAATTAATATATCATCAAGACAGCTGAGTCAAAGCTAGGCCTTTGCAAACTTGCTCCTGCCGCCGACAGCCATGCATCGCTTAAAAGTTAACAATTTTATAATTTGTTGCTGTCTCTAATGTTCGGCAAAAACGCAACCTTTGCCCTCAAAACATAGCCGCATACATTCCACATTCTTTAAGCATATGAAAAAGCACCTACTCTTCTTATTTGTACTAATATCGATTTTCCCTGCTCTTGCTCAGGAAAGGGCATCCCGCATACGCGAGACGTTATTTGATAAAAACACAGACAAAGTCCTTGTTACGGCTCACCGGGGTGATTGGCGATATGCTCCTGAAAATTCAATTGCCGCCATCGAAAACGCCATTCAAATGGGTGTCGACATTGTAGAAATTGATGTACAAAAAACCAAAGACGGGAAACTGATCCTTATGCACGACTATACCCTCGACCGTACTACCACCGGCAAAGGGAAAATAAGTGACTGGCCTCTCGACTCGATAAAAGCCCTTAAATTGAAAAATGGTGCCAACATTAGAACAAAACACACCGTTCCTACGCTTGAAGAGGCCCTTGTACACTGTAAAGGTAAAATCATGATCAATCTTGATAAGGCATATGGTTTTTTTGATCAGGTTTACCTTTTGCTGGAAAAAACAGGAACCACCAGTCAGGTGATTATGAAAGGAACTGCTTCCGCAACAAAAGTAAAACAAGAGTTCGGCAAATACCTTGACAAGATCATCTACATGCCGATTGTAAACCTGGATAAGGAAAGCTCCATGAAGATGATCAACGATCATCTTCAGCAATTGGATCCAGTGGCCTTCGAGTTCCTTTACGTTAAGGATTCAAATCCACTTCCCAGACAAGTAGCAACATCTTTAAAAGGAAAAAGCCTTATCTGGTACAACACCCTGTGGGATACCATGTCCGGCGGGCATGATGATGACTTATCCCTCGAAGGTCCAGATAAAGGCTATGGATATTTGATTGACACCCTTGGAGCACGAATTATTCAAGCCGACCGGCCGCAATACCTGATTGACTACCTTAAAAGCAGGAGGATGAAGGTAAATTAAGCAGATTGACAGGAAAGATTAAGGATCCATCGGTTCATCCGGATCGATGGTCAATGCTTCTTTCCTGGGTTTAAACTCGATTATCACCTCGCTGATCCGCTTACCTAGTGTATATGGCACATACCCCAATTCCTTCATGCAGCGTGCTTCCATTTTCTCAACAGCATCAATATGCTGAACACTGCTGTTGATAATAGCATATTTGTCTTTAGGAAAGCCATAACGAAGCATGATCCGGGCGGTATTGCGTAAATTGGTTGTGGTATGCCTTGCATGTGGATCGATCAAAATGGCCTCTTCGGGAACCTTAAGCACTTCCATAAGATATTTCTTCATTTCAAGCGCTTCTATATACGGAGTCTTATACGGATGCACCCGCCCGCCAGAAACGATGATAAAAGGAGCCTTTCCTTCAAAGTAGCTGCGAGCCGCCATCCTGGAGCGGAGCATACCGCCAGGACTAATAGGTTGATGGTATACAGATGGTCCGGCACCCAGGGTTAATAATAATGAATAAGGATACTTATTAAAATCGGTCTTTTTAATCGCATCCAACGCCTTTTTGTTTTCCAGCGCCATCAGTGGTTCAAGCTGAGCAGCATCCCAGCGCTCATTTAATTCAAGCAAACGCACAGCGGTCAGCAAAGATTCAAAGAATGCGTCTCCGGGTTTATGGATGTCCGAAAGAACATCCTGTCGCACCTCTCGTAATTGCTCGGGATACCGTTTGTTGGTAATATCAAAAGAGATGGAATCAATCTTAGGATAGTTAGGCTTTTTACCGCCTGCATAGACGTCTATTACATAATTGACAGCCTTGAAATCTTGCCGGATTGCCTTTTCGAAATAACTACTTGGTTGAATGTTGCCTGATATGCCATAAGCGTTTGAGGGAAGCAAATGCTCCATAATAAGCTTCCGAAAGGCTTTGTCACCTTTTGATTTATCAACCAACGAAGCTGTAATCTCCTCAATTTCCCTGTCGGTCCATTTAAACGCATTCAACAAGCAGGATAGATCCTGACAGTTCAGGCTATTTTTATAGCGCTCATGTCTTGCCGACAACGTCTTTACCAATCCGGGGTCTTGCAATAGCCGACTTGTTATTGTCGTATCCTGAAGCAAGAGAAAGGTGGCATAATAATTCTTGGCGATAACCCAATCCTGCGGTGTCCTTAAACCTGAAGATCCCTGACCCTGGCATCTGAAAATTGCCAGGGTTAGTATGATAGTGCATAAACTTACAGAAAATCTCATATTCCAAATATTTATTGATAGCCTGGATTTTGATACATTTTTTCAGGATCTAACTTGTATTCATCAAACGGAATTGGATAATAGCGGTCCTTTGCGGAAATATTCGAAAGCCTCGCATTTCCGTAATCTGCCTGACTTTTCCGCTGGAAATATGCTACCAATTCCTGGCTGTTGTAATTACGGATCAGGTCAAACCAACGATGGTTCTCAAAAGCCAGCTCCACACGTCGTTCATGAAGTATTGCATCCTTCAAGGTAGGATAATTTGCATTGTAAGTAGCGTTCGTACGTACCGCCGCATATAAAGGTAAGCCTGCCCTCTCGCGTATCTGATCCAACAAGGCAATAGCTTCAGCCTCCTTGTTCAGGTGCATCTTCGTCTCAGCTAACATCAGCATCACATCTGCATAGCGGATCAGTATCCAATCATTTCCACCCCATCCATCAGGTCCTGCATTAGTGCTATTATCTCTGAACTTGGTGATAAACCAGTCATTCACCTGAGGACTTTCAGCAAAATCAATCGAAAAGTTTTTACGGATATCTCCCACTTCATAATCCTTAACTAAATCAAGCGTTACTCTGCCACCTACACCAGTAGAGTTAAATAAAGAGTTAGTTCTCTCACCTCGCGCCTGATTATTTCTTGCAATGCTGGAGCTGTAGTTGGGATCTCCCTGCAAGTACTGAACCTGAAAGATCAGCTCTTTACAGGTGTTCTTTTTTGACACATCAAACACATCTGTATAGGGAACCTCGTTTAGACGACCAAACGTCCGCATTCCATAAGCCGCAGATAAGTGCTCTTCGGCCTTCTGTAAATTGCCGGCCCGGTTGTCGGTTAATGTTGTTCCCATGGTTAAATAAACCTGACCTAGCAAGGCATTGATTGCCGCCTTAGAGGTGCGGCCCACTGCGTACTCCCACTGCGTATTAGGAAGGTTACTCGTTAACGCGTCAGTCAGGTCAGCAACGACCTGCTGATAGACAATGGCTTCATCTTGACGGAAGGCTACTTCACTTGCCTGTTGTTTACTAGTAATCTCCTCTATAGACAATGGCACCGCGCCGAACTTCCTTACCATGTGAAAATACAGCAAAGCCCTCACAAATTTCGTCTCTGCCATGTAACGTTGCTTTATCGCATCATTACTGAAAGTTACCTGATCGATACGCGACAACAAGGTATTGCATCTCGAAATCCCGTCGTACATAGATGACCAATGTGTACGCAGGTATGTGTTTCCAGGCAATAAAGAAAAGTCGTTGAACTGAAACGGCTCCCCGGCGTTCGACTGGTTATCATTACGACCGGCATTATCCGACCGTTCTTCGCTGTAAAGACCGCTTGATTCACCTACTGTGTTGCCAGATCGCAGAATCTCGTAAACTCCATTGACAGCTAGCAGCACATCATTTTCTGTTTTGAAGTATGAACCCACAGATACCGCATTAGGATCTTGCTGATTCAGAAAATCTTCTTTGCATGATGTTAATGCTAAGAAAGCAAACGGTAATATATATCTTATTCTCATGATGTTGATTTTAGAATGTTACTTTTAAACCCAAGTTAAATGACCTCACCAACGGATATAGACCGTAATCTACACCTGGCGTGAGATTACCACGCTGATCATAGTCAGACTCAGGATTATAGCCCTTGTATTTCGAAATAGTAAAAGGATTATCCACACTTGCATAAATACGCACTCCGCTTAAAGTCAACGCACCTGCTGCCTTTTGTGGAAGAGAATAACCAAGCAATATATTGGTCATACGGAAATATGAGGCATCCTGAAGGTAGAACGTAGAGAGACGGGTACTGTTGCTCTGAGTACCTCCTCTTGAAGCGCGGTACACTTCACCGTTACCCGGTCTTGCAGCTGATCTGTAACGATTATCAACATCCGCGTACTGGTTACCTGAACCCTCCATATTGTAGAGGTAATAATCATAGCCATCCAGCATCTGGTTGCCTTGTGAACCGTTAAACGATGCCCGCAGATCGAAGCGCCTGTAGCGCGTGTCTAAAGCAAAACCATATGTAAAGTCGGGATGCGGGTTCCCTATGATGCGCTTATCAGAGTCATTAACGATACCGTTTCCATCCACATCCTCAAAATACAGATCACCAGGCTGCATTGGGTTAGTAGAGGCCGCCGAAGGCGCTACCGTCCGGTAGTTCTCCTCGGTTGCAACACCCAGGACCTTGAAGCCATAGAACATTCCGATTGGACTTCCTTCCTGCGTGATGTGTGTAAGGTACGAACGTTCCGCTCCATTGGTAATGATCGTTGAGGCGCCGCCCAGGTCAAGCACCTTATTGCGGTTTAGGGTGATATTACCACTGAAGCCTAAATCGAAATTGCTTGATTTGATGATCGCAGCATCGAGCTGCAGATCAAATCCTTTATTTTCAACCTTGCTGTTTGACATGTTGGTCAGGATCGTTGTGGCTCCAGACACCGCTGTAATCGGCTGATCAAACAATAAGTTAGTAGAGCGACTCAGGTAAAGGTTTGCAAACACGTTCAAACGTCCACGTAGTAAGCCCAGGTCAAGACCCAGATTGTACTGGGACGTGGACTCCCATCCCAGGTTTGGATCAGCCAGATCGTTCGGCCAATATGCCGTTGCAACTCTGTCGCCTATAATTACGCCTTCCGGAGCATTATAGGTTGTGATCGCCTGATAATCTCCTATATTGTTGTTCCCACTCTTTCCCCAGCTGGCACGCAGTTTAACAGTAGACTGATTACCTAACCAGTTGTTATAAAATCCTTCATTGGATAACGTCCACCCGGCTGATACGGATGGGAAAACTCCCCACTTGTTCTCAGGACCGAAACGCGAAGAACCGTCCGTCCGTATTGAAGCGGATAACATATACCGTGAATCGTATGAGTACATCAGCCTGCTGAAGTAAGATTCTAAGGTGATAACCCGTTTGTAAGCCTCGCGCAGCTCGAAGTTTGAGGGATCGGCACCCTTGTCCGTAATTTCTCCAATGGCATCGCTTTGAAAACCATTGGCCCGCACTGCTACATAGTCAATGTTAGTTTTCTGTACAGAATACCCCAGGAGCGCATTGATACTGTGCTTCTCGTTAAATGTTTTGTTATAGTTCAGCGTAGTTTCAAGCAATTTATCAATTTCGTTCCTTGTGTTGGCATCTGCGTAGGCAGCCGTTTTTGCGTTGCTCGAAAATGGCGGATTATTGCCGCTGGATATACTGGTAGGACGATAGTAATCGTATTTCTCATCCCGCGTGGAAGCTCCACCATTAACCTTCAGATCCAGGCCATCCAAAATATTGAAGTTCAGGAAAGCGTTATAAAGACCGCGTTTGCCGCGACGGTTATCCTTGATCATGGTTGCATAGGCCAGTGGGTTTTCCGGATTCTGTACTCCGTAGTTATTAGCAGACAGATCTGCCATTTGGAACTGAGCATAGCTTCCATCCTCATTGTATACCGGTAAGGTAGGCAGATAAAGCAGAGCAGCCATTGAAGGACTTCTATCGTAGCGTCCGGTCGACACTTCATTATTGTCGTTATAGGTAAACGAAACATTTGCACCAACAGTAAGCCTCTTGCTCACTTTTGAATCGACGTTCAAGCGAACATTAAACACCTCCTGGTCAGTACCTAACATTATTCCATCCTGATTCTGATACGATCCACTTAAAAAATAGCGGCTCTTATCAGACCCTCCTGATACCGACAAGTTGTGACGCTGAAAAGGCGCATTGCGATATAAAGCATCCTGCCAATCAGTATCATAGGCCGACTTCTTGGCGGTACCCGTTGCAAAGTCGTAGTAGTCTGCCGGAATGCTTACTGAACCCGCATTACCAACACGGGCGATACGTGCAGCGTTATTGTCCATGAGCATGGACTCCGTCCAGGTAATTCCCCGGCCCACCACCAGATCCCGGTAAGCGTTGTTCCGGCCGTCTATGATAAGGTCAATGAATTGATCCGCATTCAGCAGATCCACTTTCTTTGACAACTGACCAAATCCACCCAGCACTTCGTATTCAATATTACTTTGCTCGTTCTTTCCTCTCTTTGTAGTGATCAACACAACACCCCCTGCTGCCCGTGAACCGTATATTGCCGCAGAAGCGGCATCCTTCAGTATGTCAATCGACTCGATATCGTTAGGATTGATGTTAAGGTTATTGCCTGCCGGATAACCATCAATTACATACAACGGCTCAGAGCTCGCATTTATCGATCCCATTCCGCGAACGCGGATCTTGGTACCTTCATAAGGAGCTCCGCTTGTTTGCGATACTTGCACCCCCGCCACTTTACCCACAAGCGCTTGCGACAGCTTGGGGGAAGTTAGGTTAAGCTCATCCGACTTCACACTTGCGATTGCCCCGGTAAGGTCAGATTTACGCACCTGCTGATAGCCGATGGATACCATTACCTCATCCATCATCATTGCCGACGCTTTCAGGATAATGGTATTGTCAGTCAGCGAGCTGACCTGCACCTGCTGGTCAGTATATCCAAGATACCTGACACTCAGCTGATCATTAACCGATCCACTTATGGAAAACTTACCTTCCACATCTGTCTGGGTAGCTATCTTAGTAGTCAGATTAGCAACGGTTGCACCAATAATAGGATTTCCAGCCTCGTCAGCTACCCTTCCGGAAATCTTAGTCTGACCGATGCGGATGTCCGATCCTGACACGCCACCGACCAACATACTGGCTCCTGAAGGAAGTGAGATGGAAATAAAAAATGATAATAACAATGGTTTGATAGATGTATAATGCATTTTTCTGAGACTTTTTAAATCGCTGGCAAAACTAGTCCCCCTGCATTATGAAAGGATTGATGTTGGATTAAGAAATCATAAAGTCTCTCCCTGCCTGGTCTTCTAAAAACTGAGAATTTTATCTACGCTTATTAATTGATTAACATACAATACATACCCTGCAGCTACTTTTGCCTGAACTTTTCATATCGTAGGACCGGATATCGCAACCCTGAACATAGTCTGCAAACACAAGTATATAGACTGCTGCTCGGCGAGACGAAAATTCAAGATATCAGTATACTGCTGCTGCTAATAATGTAAGATGATCAAGAGCAAATTAGGTCTATTTAAAGCCCTTCTATTTGGGGTTACTATAAACGGAGGTATCTTAAATGCCCAAAGTAACCAGGTAAACGTATTTCTTGGCACCTCTGGCGACCATGGACAACTATCTCCCGCTGCTTCATATCCTTTTAGTATGTTGAGCATTGGCCCCCAGACCTACCCAAACCTTCATGCAGGCTATGAATATGAAGCTAAGCGGTTCCTCGGTTTTACGCATAATCGCTTCGAGGGTGTTGGCTGTAAAGGCAGCGGCGGCAACATTTTAATCAAGCCCTTTTTAGGAGATGATGCATCGGCTGAATTGATCAAAGACAAGCAATCCGGAGCTCCCGGGTATTACCAGGTGTCTTTTGTGAACAAAATCCATGCAGAACTCGCAGTATATGGAAAGGCAGGGATGCACCGCTACCAGTTCCCTGAAGGAAAGAAGGGATTTTTACTGGATCTAAGTCATACCCTCGCCAACAATTTTGTGGATGAGCACCATACTATCTTGAACAACGGCGTTAGCGGTTGGGTGCGGGCCCGCACTACTTGCAATGCAGGCACCTACAAAATATACTATCACCTTGAGTTTAGCTGTGACGTGCAGCTGCAGGAAACATCAGCACATAAGCTGCGAATTTCCTTACCAGACAAAGAAAGGATTGTTGAGATAAATGTCGCCCTGTCATCTGTAAGCGAAAACTATGCAAAACGTTCACTCTTCAAAGGTTCATTCGAACAGATCAAAGCTGAATCTGAAAAAGGTTGGAACGAAATGCTCAGCCGGATTTCGGTAGACGGAGATGCTGATCGAAGAGAATTGTTCTATTCACTATTGTACCGGACATTACAGTCGCCATATGTCATCTCCGAAAATGATGGCATGTACCGGAATACTAAGGGAGAGGATAAAAGATCAACGGCTACGATGTACAATGGTTGGGCTATCTGGGATAACTACCGGACCCAGCTACCCTTGCTGTCAGTGGGCTGGCCAGATCAATATAAGGGAATGACCACCTCGATTGCAAACCTATATCTTTCAGGTAAACAAGACTTTGCTACCCAGCACGAGCCGAGCAATACGGTAAGAACGGAGCATGCAATAGTAGTGTTACTGGATGCCTACAGGAAAGGCTATCCCCTGAACTTTGAAAAGATTGCAGACTCATTGATGCATGAAGTTGATCATCTGGACTTCTCGACGCCAGACAAGGCCCTTGAGTCCAGTTATGATACATGGGCAATGTCTGAAATACTATCAATTCTCAAAAGAAATCAATTGAGCGATCGATACCGGCAGAAAGCACTTAAATACAAAGAATATTGGAATAGAGATTTTAAGGATCTCACAAGATCTGATGTGGATAAGGTGCAGGCGCGGGGACTTTATCAGGGAACTATCTGGCAGTACAGATGGTTCGTACCATTTGACGTCAAAGGCCTCATTGCCTTAACTGGCGGTATATCTTCTTATACAAAACAGCTAAATCACTTCTTTGACAAGGATCTTTACAATCATGCCAATGAACCCGACCTGCAAGCTCCTTTAATGTATAACGTAACAGCAGAGCCCTGGAAATCTCAGGAGCTAATGCACAGGTTTGCCGTTGATACGGTGATCCAGTACTACTTCAATGACAACAGCAAAGGCATCGATCCTTTTGTAGATGTTGTCTATAAGAATGAGCCTAAAGCGTTCATAAGAACGATGGACGACGACGGAGGCGCGATGTCAGCCTGGTATGTACTCACTGCCTGTGGTTTTTCTCCTGCCTGCCCGGGATGGCCAGTATATTACTTGAATGTACCCTTGTTTAAATCGATAGCCTTTAACTGGCCGGGCAAGAAGCCATTTGAAATTGAAGTAGAAAATTACAGCCGTACCAATAAATACATCAAAAAAGTGATACTGAATGGTCTTGAGCTAAAGCGTAATTATATTACGCATGATGAGATATCCAAAGGGGGGAAACTGGTCATTGTGTCGGCAGCGGATCCTCAGCCGGGGGCTTTACCCGAAACCTGGATATCAGAACTGAAATAATAAAACAGTAAAAGGGCAGCCTGATGAACAGAGCTGCCTTTCATTATTGTTAAACGATTCTATTATTCAGATCAGTTATAGATGCGTTTTAACCTTCTTACCGATGTTGTAACCCTTCACCGCATAGAACCAGATAAACAAATAACACGGAACCGCAATCCAATACGCCTCACGTGGATTCCAGGTATCTGCGAGATGTCCGTAAACAAGCGGCAATATTGCCCCTCCGGCTATACCCATTACCAGTAGGGAAGACCCTATCTTAGTAAAGCGACCCAGACCCGACAATGCCAAAGGCCATATTGCCGGCCAAACCAGCGAATTAGCTAAACCCAGCAAGGCAATAAACGTTACAGATACAAACCCTTCAGTGAAGATAGCTCCCAGCGTAAAGGCCAGACCCATTATAGCAAACACTTTCATAGCAGTTTCCTGCGAGAAGTATTTTGGAATACAGGCGATACCCACCAGATAACCGACAATCATACCGACCAGCGTCATCGTCGTGAAGTACTTAGCTGTAGACAACGCAATGCCCTGTGAAGCCCCGTAGCTGATGATCGTATCACCGGCAATTACTTCGACTCCTACATAAAGAAATAGCGTGAACACACCTAGCAACAGATGTGGAAATTGAACAATACTCGTCTTGCCGGTATTAGCGGCGGCCACCGCTTCATCTTCAGCGTCTGTGTCCACTTCTGGCAGACTCGATTTACTCACCAGCACACCTAAGATCACCAGCACCACCATAATAATGATGTAAGGAAGAATTACCCTTCCAGCAAGCATATCCAGCTCCGCAGCCTTTTCTACAGCCGTCATCGTCTTAATCCTGACCTGTAGCGCATCCGCGTCTTTCAACGCAACCGCACCCAAAACAATCGGAGCAATCGCACCAGCCACCTTATTACAGATTCCCATAATGCTGATCCGCTTTGCAGCGCTCTCCGGAGGACCAAGAATAGTGATATAGGGATTGGAAGCCGTCTGCAACAAAGCAAGGCCCGTACCCTGAACAAAAAGACCAAGCAAGAACAGTTCATACATCCGCATCATCGCAGCTGGAATAAACACCAGCGCCCCAAGAGCCATAATACCAAGTCCCAATGCCATCCCCTTTTTGAATCCGGTGATCCTTAAGACCCACGCAGAGGGAATCGCCATCACCAGATAGGAAATGTAAAAGGCAAATGTTACCAGATATGACTCAAAGTTATTGAGCTCACATGCTATTTTCAAGTAGGGAATCAGCACGGAGTTCAACCAGGTAACGAACCCGAAAATGAAGAACAAGGCTCCAATGATAGCAATTGGAGGAATACCGGACTGTTTAACCGGCTCAGAGTAGGTGACTGGCTTTCCCATTTTTTAATTAAAGGCTATAGCTGCTAAGATCTAAAATTTATACCGTACAAAAGCTTCCATGGCTTCATATTCTGCCAGTCCAAGCTGATCGTAAGCAAGGGCCGTCTCACGGTTACGCTCTTCTGCCCTCACCCAGAATTCCCTGGCGTCATCACCCGGAAAAACCGGAAGATCCTTTTGCGACTGGTGCTTAAATATAGCAAGTTTCTTGCGCTCAACCTCTTGAGGAGACAAAGGAACCGCCATTTCTATTTCGTGTACTTCAAACTCATGCCATGCACCTCTGTACAGCCACATCCAGCAGTCCTTCACCCACTCTTCTGTATCTTTAAGACGCGTCAGCGCTTCCAGAATGATATCGAAACAAACCTTATGCGTTCCATGAGGATCAGCAAAATCTCCCGCAGCAAAAACCTGCTGAGGTTTCACCTCACGAAGAAGTTCCATGGTTTGCTGAATATCATCTTCATACGACACTTTTTTTGCAGTCTTCTGTCTGTCGTAGAACGGAAGGTCCATAAAATGAATTTTCTCATCACGAAGTCCCGCAAAGCGTGCTCCCGCAATCGCCTCCCCTTTTCTGATAAGACCCTTAATATCCCGTATTTCCAAGGTATCCGGTTGATTAGGCTGCTTAATTTCGATGAACTTACGCATATCTTCGTAAGACTGCTCCTGCGCTGTAGTATCTTCTCCCCTTGCTTTGGAATAGTCTATCGCAAATTCCGTGAAACGAAGAACATCCTCATCCCAAACAGCAGTGTTACCGGAAGTTTGGTAAGCCACATGAACATCATGTCCCTGATCAGCCAGACGAATGAACGTTCCGCCCATAGATATCACGTCATCATCAGGATGCGGCGAGAAAATAATCGCACGCTTCACTGCCGGAAGGGCACGCTCAGGCCGCTGACTATCATCTGCATTAGGCTTGCCTCCTGGCCATCCTGTGATCGTATGCTGGACTTTATTGAAAATATGAATATTGATATTGTAAACCGGTCCGCGCTCGGTTGCGAGCTGAGCCATGCCGTGATTATTATAATCCTCTTCAGTGAGCTTAAGAATAGGCTTTTTAAGCGTTTTGGCTAACCAGATAACCGCTTTCTTAACGAGTGCTTCAGTCCAAACACAGTCTTTAACTTCCCATGGAGTATCAAAACGAGTCAGCTCGGACGCAGCCTCTTCGTCAAGAATGAACTCTACATGATCTGACAACTGCAGATAAGTTGCAGGAACATCCGAAGAGATTTCGCCCTCAACTGCCTTTTTAATAATTCCGGCCTTCTTTCTGTTCCAAGCCATCAAAACAATTTCTCTGGCCTTGAATATGGTGCCGATACCCATGGTTATCGCCTTTGTGGGCACCTTTTCCTTCCCTCCGAAGTCGTGGGCAGCATCACGACGTGTCAGGTCATCCAGAGTCACCAGGCGCGTTCCCGAGTTAGGCGCGGAGCCTGGCTCGTTGAAACCGATGTGCCCCGTACGTCCGATCCCAAGAATCTGCAAGTCTAACCCGCCGTAAGCGCTGATCTTCTGCTCATAGGCCAGGCAGAAAGCGGGGATCTCTTCCAGAGCCAATGTGCCATTCGGAATATGCACGTTGTTCATATCAATATCGATATGATTAAACAACTGCTCCTTCATGAAATGCACATAGCTTTGAGCAGCATCCGGCTGCATAGGATAATATTCGTCCAGATTAAATGTCACTACATCGGCAAAGCTTAGACCCTCCTCTTTGTGAAGACGGATCAATTCAGCATAAACTTTTACCGGCGTGGCTCCGGTAGCAAGCCCTAAGACAGTAATTTCTCCTTTAGATTGTTTTCGTCTGATCAAATCAGCGATTCTCTTCGCCACAGAGCGGGACGCAGACCCCGAATCAGAGTATACGGTAACCGGTAATTTCTCGTAACGGGTTTCTTCTAATAAGTTTAATCTTGACATGATATTATTTTTGCTATTCTCTACTCTTACCCAAACCTAGGTAATAATATCGACTAAAACAAGACGTGTGTGCGCACAAACACAACAATTAAAGCAATAAATAGCCATAAAATGCGCAAAAGTGTTTCCGCACACACATTTTTCCAAAAAATTTTATTCTTCGTGAATAAAGTAATTCAGGTTCTCTTTAGCAATTATATCCAAAGGCATGTACTTAATCACAGGCACCTGCTTTTTGAATACCAGATAGTCTGCCATGTGGTTGATACTCCAGTATCCTTGTCCGCGCGGATTCTGATTTATAAGGAAACTTATAATTCCTCTGTTCAGAAAATGAATATTCTTCGGTACCAGATCATAACAGATTAACTTCAAATCTTTGATGTGACGCTGCTCCAGATAGGTAGCAATGGCATACCCCTTTGATGTCGTTACATAGATTCCCTGCAGGTCTGGATTGTTTTCAATCAGATCATCCATCTGCCGTTGGAACAAAGCATAGTCCTTCCGCTGAAGTTCCACCCGCTGAAGTTTGTATTTGCCTGAAAGATTATTGTGACTGAAATAATTACGAAACCCTTGTTCCTTTTTCATCAGGTGAGTAGCATTTCCAATGTCCTCATCAATATGCGCAATTAAAAAGGAACAAGGATCAGAATGAAGCTGACTCAGCAACCTGCCTGCCAGCAGGCCACTCTGATAAGAATCCTGCCCGATATAACTCAGCGGATTATACTCTGAAATCTGCGTATTGAAGATAATGAAAGGGATATTGAGCGTGTTCCACTCGTCAAAGAAAGGTAGCGTTTCCTTATAGAAAAGAGGAGCGAGAATAATCCCGTCGGGTTCTTTCGATGTTACTTCCTTAGCCTTTTCCACAAAGGAATCTACCTCGTGAGGGTTAAAGCTATACCTGATTACCGTGATGCCGTATTGCTTCAACTCCTTCTCTGCCTTCTCTATCCCAAGGATCGCCTGGTTCCAGTAAGAATCGGAAGAGTGGTTAGGTACGAGAGCCGCTATGGTATATATTTTATTGGATCCGAGAGCACGGGCGCTGTAGTTCGGCTCGTAATCCATCTCCTTGATAATCTTCAAGACCTTCTCTTTCACATCCTGAGATACACGGCCTCTGTCATGCAAAACCCGGTCAACTGTACCGGTTGACACACCAGCTCTCTCCGCGATATCTTTTATTCGAACTACTTTATTACTCATAAGATCTTATATCAGGCGATTGACTCCATACCGGGTCAATCGCCTGAAGCAAGTTTAAGCAATTTTGCGAAATTATAATATCGCGTTCAAAGAGGGAGATGATAAGACTATTATTTCAATTCAATAATGATAACGCCGTCTTTTCCGCTCACTCCGTACTTAGTGATAGCATTTGAACCTTTCAGCACATTCATTGATTTGATCTTATTGGGATCAAGGGAATTAAGGTTGAATGGCTGGTTCTGTGTCTTTCCATTGATAACGACCAGCCCTTTGAAGCGATCAGCAAGCTGGGCGCTTTTGGCACCCGTGACCTTCGTAGTGATCCTGACCACTCCGTTTTTCCCTTTATCTCCGTAGATTGCAGTAGCTGAGGCGTCTTTGAGAACATCGATCGATTCAATATTTTCAGGACGTACCCTCTTTACCTCTGTCTCATCAACCTCTTTCCCGTCTACTTCGTATAATGGCTTTGGGCCTTTGGTTCCCCCATATCCAATGACTGTCATTTGATTCAAGACCTTGCCACTTTTCCGTACAGAATCTATTTCGCCTGTGAGCTTCTGAGCTATTTTATTGTCTAAATTCAGAGCTATAGGCAAGGTATACTGCACGCGCACCGGCTTGCCGTTCTGCATCCCCGGATTCCATTTAGGAGATTCCTTCAATACCCTAACCGCTTCTTCCCCTGTTCCAGCACCCAAATTTCGAAGAACCTTGAAATCTGTTAAGGCGCCATCCTTTTCCACAACAAAACTTATGATCAATCTACCGGATACACTGTCCCGCCTTGCAGCCTCGGGATACTTAAAATTCATGCCGATATATTTATAAAAAGCAGGCATTCCTCCAGGAAACTCGGGCATCTTTTCTATCGAAGAAAAATCGTAGACCGCTTCTTTCTTCGTCGTATCCATAGTTAAGACCTTCACCGCAGGCCGCAAAATCTCTCTCTTAACATCAAAAGCTTCCCCTGCCTCCCCTATCTTCTTCAATGTGCTGATTGGCTCTGCCACATCAGACTTTTCGATAATTTCCTTGCTCTTCGCGTCGATCCCGGCTGAGGAAAACACAAGCATACAGGTGAACAATGGCACAGATAGCCCGTATTTCAACAAAGCTGATCTGTTAGATTTCTTTTTGTGAAGCATCATAATTCTTTTTTTTAGGAGTGATTGGTTAAAAAAATGATTAACAAGCTGACTTACAGGAACACCAAGTGTATTGCTCAAAAGCAGCATCGCATAATCTTCCTTCCTTTCCTCCCTGCATGCAGCCTCGTCGGCAATGAACTCATGAATGTGCTTTATAGATCGCTTGTAGAGGTAGGCCACCGGATTATACCAAATAACTATTGATAATATTTCAAGCAAGATTACATCCAGAGAGTGATATTGCCGCACGTGCGTTTCCTCGTGTTTGAGTACAGCCGGATAGCTGGCCAGGGACTCAGAAATGAATATCTTATTGAAAAAAGAATAGGCCGCACTTTTTTCGTAAACCGGCTTGATCACGATATAACATAGCTGGAATAGAAATCGACAAAGCAATAGCAAGGCAACGGTCAGATACACAATAACTATAAAGTCGGTCAGCGTCCAGACCTTACCTGCATCCTCCTCTATTACCATAGGAACAAGCAGCGCATTGATAAACACCTTCGTTTCCGTCACTGGCTGCGAGCCGAAGATTCCATTAATCCAGTCGGAATGTAGTAGCGGAATCAGAAAGGATAATACAGCACCTCCCATAAGATACGCGCGGTTTAAATTAAAGAACGTTTCGTTCTTCAGCAGCAAATAAAAGAAGCTGTAGAATAGGATCAGGTAACCGTTCACCTGAACGAAGTACTCGAAAGCATTCATACTATTTATTTTCGTAGGTTTTCGATTAGTTTCAGAATTTCATCAGCCTCTTTCAGATCGATCTTCTTCTCTTTCACGAAGAAGGAAAACATATTTTCAACTGAATTACTGAAATAGTTATTAAGCAATTTACCCGTCGCAAAACTTTTGTAGTCCTCCTTACTGATCATCGGGAAATAACGGTGGCTCTTTCCAAACGCTTCGTGATCTATGAAGCCCTTCGTTTCCAAAATACGAATGATAGTCGATACCGTATTGTAGGCCGGTTTCGGCTCCGGAAGTTCCTCTATTACATCCTTGACAAAACCTTTCCCGAGGTCCCACAAGACTTGCATAATCTGCTCTTCGGCTTTAGTTAGTTCCTTTATTTCCATGATTTTATAAATTCAAATCTAAGATATAACTAAATACATAGTTTTACAACTATTTGTTTAGTTATTTTAAAATACACTCCGTCTCCTTCCCTGACCCCACCCTCATCCTTGTTTCCTTCTAGCGTGATCACCTACTTATCGTCCCGGGAATCGACAAAGCCGACATGGACGACCACGTCATATGTCTCTTCCATCTGCCGGTTTCGGCCGGCGTGACATCGAGCGCTGCGAGCAAATCTTTCCTGCCGGGACAGATCAGGACATAGCTTTCCTGCCCACCTTCTATAGGATTCGCTTTAATAACGTTTTTTCAGACTGAAAAAAGGCGTGCGCCGGAGCTAGGAGCTAGATTTTGAGAACGAAACCCGCTTCCCTACCTGGAAATGTGCCTTGTCTCCATCTTCCTTCGCTCGTTTCTTCGTCGCCGTTGTCGTCTTTGTTGTTTTCTCTTTCCTTCGTTCCTGATCACGTAGCAGCCTGTTACCTTCATAACACATATTATAAATAGATGCTCCTCGTGTTTGCTGCGCCTCGCTAAGCTCCATGTTTACAGGACCTTTGGGAAACTCTCCCGGCTCTTCAGCGGCATAAGCGGCGATTATCGCGCAGGGACTGAACTCCTTACTGTTCAGCAGGACGTAGCCTTCCTCCATCCGTGTTTCGCTATAGGCCAGCAGCGAAACGCTCAGCATCAGGAGCTGATCTACTTCAGGCTGAGTCTCAAACCGGATCTCCTGCGCTTCCAGCTGCCCGTGTTTACGTACCTCTACGTCTTTGACTTCCAGGTATTCATAGTACTCCTGACGGAAGTTGAAGCCGATCAGGCTGAAGCGGATCCTATACTTGCTGACTGCTTTGCTGATGCTTAACGGTACCCGGATGTCTGTTTTGGCGTTTAACGCCCCCATGAAGACGCTGATCCTCCCCTGCTGATCCCGCTCTACCCGCTGACTGACCTGCAGCACTTCGCTCATCCGGCTCTTGATATTGAAGTCCATTCCGATGATGCTGTCGAGGTCCGCATCATGCAGGTCACGCCGGCCCACGCTTCCGCTCACACTGCCCCGGATGCCCCGGTACACCAGCTGCGTGCTACGGCTCGCCGCCTTTCCGTCGCGGTGGATATAGGCCGGTTGAAATGCCTGGCGGATAACCGCCGCCGTTGTACTGGA